>Ga0316209_1001447_pt1 | contig 24413 bp, 22 predicted proteins | sample 6monopyrite_MG_FD_204945 | JGI IMG/M metagenome (GOLD analysis project Ga0316209, IMG submission 204945) | Microbial mat bacterial communities from mineral coupon in-situ incubated in ocean water Damariscotta River, Maine, United States -... | ecosystem: Environmental > Aquatic > Marine >...
GGCCATCGAAGCCTGCGTCGATCCCGCCCTCGATCTCTTCTCGCTGAATACAACGACGAGCTCGGTGGTCCCCGGCGTCTTCGTGAATGGGCCCGCCCGACACGAGCTCGAGATCCCGATGGAAGCGGGGTGCTTCGGCGGAGTCGCCGGCCCCGCCCCGGCGATCGGTCGCGCCCTGCGGCTCACGATGCGGAACGTCGGCGGGCAGAAGATTGGCGAAAACTCGAAGAGTGTCTTCGGCCAGCCCGCCCGAGTAACCGGTATCGTCGTCGCCGAATGGGAAGAACGCTCGCCCTGGGCCCCGCTCGCGACCCGACGTGGTTTCGAGGGGAACGCAGTCACGGTCTACGGCTGCATCGGCACAATGGATATCGCGGACGTCGCCGCGGACTCGGGCGCCGCGCTCACGGAATTGATCGGCAAGTCCCTCGCCTATCCTGGAACCAACGCGTATATCAGCCATTGGGGCGCGGAGACGATGGTCTGTCTCGCGCCGCCGTGGGCCGATCTAATCGCCACCGAATACCCGACGATCGAGGAAACCCAGGAAGCGCTCTGGCACGCCGCCTCTCATCCGATCGACTTCTTCCCCGAACCCCATCGCGCCTGGCTCGAAGAACGTGGGCGAGTGGATGGCGATGGCATCGCGCATCTGGTCGAACGGCCGGACGAGCTGATCGTCATGGTTTGCGGCGGGCTCGGGAATCTGCACGCGCTGGGCCTGCATAACTTCGGCCCGACCCGCGCGGTCACGAAATCGTTCTAACCGCCGGCTAGTTTGCGCCCCAGCTCGCGCGCGTCACGTCCATCGCGCGCTGGGCGAAGACCTCAATCGGCTTCGCCCGCTCCTCTGCGTTGAGTACTTCAACAACCACGGGCAGGTCGAGCCCGCGCTTCGTTAGGCGCGCCTTGCACCCGTCGAGATCGAAGTCGCCCTCTCCTGGAAGCCGTCTTCGATCCATCGTCGCCGCGCCAAACTCACCTTCGCCATAAGGCACGCCATCCGAGAGCTGAACGTTCGCGAAGACGGATTCGGGAAGCGCCTCCAGGGCTTCCCATTCCACGCCTTCGGGTCGCAACAAGAAATGCCAGGTGTCGAGGGTGACACCGACCCCGGCAACCGCGACCTCCTCTGCAAATGTACGCGCCCCGGAAACCGAGTTGAGCTTCGTACCCGCGGAAAACTCAAGCGCCAGTCGCGTTCCCACCGCCGCAAAAGCCTCGGCACATCGCCGCGCGACTTGAACCACCTCCTCATCGATCGGCGAAACGACGCGCGCGTTCACGAATTCGGCACCCAGAATCTCCGCATAACGAAGCTGTTCTTCGAGTTCCTTGTTCGTGTTGTCGGGCTCACCGATCGCGATCCCGGCGATCTCCATACAACCGAGGTTCCGCTCGACCAATCCCCGGGCGACCTGTTCGAGGCCAACCCCTTCCGCTTCGAGCGCTCGAAGCCAGAAAACGTCCGGCGCGATTGAATCGAAGCCGGCCGCAGCCGTTGCATCCAGATGTGCCTCCCACTGCGTAGGCAGACCATGAAGAGGAGAGTGATTCAGCGTCGCTAGAGAGATTTTCGCCATCCGCAGAGGCTATCGAGCGAGGGCGGGAGTCGGTAGCCCGAGGAGCTTCGTGGTGTAACGTCGAACGCGATGACGAAAAACCTCACTGGCAGCGCGCGATACACGCTCGGACTCCTTCTGGTCATCTACGTCGTCAATCACATCGATCGACAGGTGATGTACATCCTGGCCGAGCTCGTGAAAACCGACCTCGAGCTCTCGGATACCCAGCTCGGTTTCTTGATCGGCGGCGGCTTCGCGATCTTCTATACCTTCGCGGGTCTTCCGATTGCGCGACTCGCCGACCGCTCGAATCGCAGCAAGATCATCGCCGTCGCGCTGCTGGTCTGGAGCGCGATGACCGTCGCGTCCGGCCTATCACGCAACTTCGTTCAACTGATGGCCGCACGAATTGGCGTGGGCGTGGGCGAAGCGGGCTGCACGCCGCCGGCACACTCGATCATCTCGGATACGTTCCCACCGGAGAAACGCGCCTCCGCGCTCTCGATCTACTCGCTTGGGGTCCCGATCGGAACGCTCTTCGGACTCGCCGCCGGGGGCTACCTCGCCGAAGGCCTCGGTTGGAAGATGGCGTTCTTCGTCGTCGGCGCGCCCGGCGTCTTGCTCGCCTTGATCGCCAGCCGGACCCTGCGCGAACCCGAGCGCGGCGCTTTCGATCCCGGCGCGGACATGCAGCAAGACTCGGTCGGCCAGACCCTCGGGTTTATTCTCGCCCTGCCGAGCATGCGCCACGTGCTCCTGGCGTCCTCGCTCCAAACCCTCTTTCTCGCCGGCGTCGGCGGCTTCCACGCCTCGTTTTTGCAGCGCGTGCATCACCTGTCTATCTCGGAAGCGGGCCTTCAGCTCGGACTCATTGCCGGATTCGCGGGCGGCATCTCGGTCTACGGTGCCGGTCGGATCGCGGACCGAATGGGCCGAAAGGACGCGCGCTGGCTCTATTGGATCCCCGCGATCGGTGCTTTCGCGTCGCTCCCCTTTTCCTACATCGCGTACTCAACCAACAGCGCCACGCTCTGCGTCGCGATGATCGCCGTCGCGACACTCCTCAATCACATGTACTCGGGACTCGGCCACGCGATCATGCAGGGGCTCGTCAAGCCTCGCATGCGCGCAGTCATGTCGGCGATCGCGCTGTTCATGATGAACATCATCGGCTTCGGTCTTGGACCGATCCTCGTCGGCGTATTCTCCGACTACTATGGATCGAACCCCACCGAGGGCGCGGATCTTCTCGGGATTCAATCCGCAGTCCTGGCTCTGCTCGTCTTCATGGCCTGGGCCGTCGTGCACTACGTGCTCGGCGCGCGAACGTACAGACGAGATCTCGAAGCGAAGAACGCCTGATCGCGCGGCGACCCGCGACGAACTAAGCGGCGGGGCGGATCTTGTAGCGAACGGGCAGACTCTTCAGCCCGACGACGAAGCTCGAAGCGATATGCGTCGGATCTCCGGTCAGCTCCATCACTTCAACGCGATTCGCGATTTCGGAGAAGAGGGCCTGGGACGAGAGGCGCGCGACGTGCGCTCCAAGGCAGAAATGCTCGCCCGTTCCGAAGCCAAGATGGCGGTTCGGCTTGCGTGTGATGTCGAACTCGAAGGGCTTGTCGAAGACCGAGGCGTCACGGTTCGCCGATGCGTAGAACATGACGAGGTCTTCACCCGCTCGCATCTTCGTGCCGTGTAGCTCGACATCCGAAAGCAAGTGGCGCTTCATGTAGTTCACCGGCGACGTCCAGCGCACGACTTCCTCGACCGTACTCTTCGCAAGCGACGGATCCTGACAGAGCTTCTTCAGCTGATCCGGGTTCTCGAGAAGCGCCTGCATCCCGCCGGAGATCGCGTTTCGTGTCGTGTCATGGCCGGCGGTAAAGACGATCAGGTAGTAGCCGAAGGTTTCCATCGGTCCCATCGGCGATCCGTCCGCCATCTTCGCATTCGCGAGCAGGCTGGCGAGATCGTCCCGGGGATTTGCGCGACGATCCTCGATGATCCGTGCGAAGAGCGCCCCGAAGTCGGCGATCAGCGACTTGCTCGCTTCGCTGCGGTCCTCGCCCTGACGCTGAAGGTCGGGATCCTCCGCGGCGAAGAGCTGCTGAGTGAGTTCGAGGAGCAGGTCTTCGTCCTCGGGCTCAATTCCGAGAATGGTTGACAGAACCCGGAGTGGATGGCGCTGCGAGATGGACTCGACGAAATCGGTTTCGCCTTCCTCGCCCAACTTGTCGATCTGAGCGCGCGCGCACTCGGTGACGATCTCGTCGAGGCGATGGATACTGCGCGGCGTGAAGAAGCCACTCGCGACCTTGCGGAAGTCGCGATGTTCCGGTGGATCCATCTCGATGATCGTGCGCATCCGACCGAACCCACCGGCTTCAACATCTCGATCCGCTCGCATGCGATCATCGAGCAACATCGGCCCCTCGCCATTGCTGAAGACGTCGGGCTTGTTCGAAATCTCCATGATGTCTTTGTGGCGCGTGATCGCATAGAAGGGTTCGTAGCCTTCAGTCTCGGCCTTGAAGACCGGCGCGTGCTCGCGAAGTTGCGTCCAGGCGTTATGCGGCTGACCGGCGACACCGTAGTTGCGGGGCACCATCAAGTCGTTGGGATCAAAGTCGGGGCGGAAATCAGAGGACATCGATTGAATCCTTCGCTTAGCCTGGACAGCGCGCATCCGTCGAAGCGGGTTCCGACGGACCTTTCGAGTCTAGCGAGCCAAGACCTGCACGGCAGACGCTCGCCGGACTCGAAAGCCGTCCAAATGGGGGATGGCGATCCGCCTCAGCGCGAGTCAGTTCGACTCAACCCGCCAGCTGACGAAACTCGATCACGTTGCCGAAGGGGTCCCGGCCGTAGGCGCAGATCGAGGTCCCCACATCGAGGGGCGGCGAGTTGAATTCCACGCCGGCTTCGACCAGCCGCGCATATTCCTCTTCGATCTCGGTGACGCGCAGACAGAGGTGGGTGATCCCGTGGTCGCTGACTCGAAGCGAGTCGGGGCGCGAGGCGGGGACGGGGGACTCAAACTCGAAGACTTCGATTCGGGTCTCGCCGAGCTTGATCATCACGACCCTCGCCGCGGAGTCCGGAAGCGCCAAGAGTCGATCGACGCGGCTTGCGCCTTTCGGCCAACCCGATTCCTTTTCGACTTCGAAGCCAAGCAGGTCGCAATAGAAGTCGAGGGCGACCTGCAGATCCGGAACGGAGATCGCAGAATGATCGATCGAGTGGATCACCGCGGAATGCCTAACCGAAAAGCACCGGCAGCCGGCGCGGCGCGCGGAAGCCCTCGCCCATGATCCGCACGTCCTCTTCGTTCGGGTCGAGCCGCAAATTGGGCAGCCTATCGAGCAAGGCCTCGAGGACGACCTTCGTTTCCATCCGCGCGAGATGCATTCCGAGACATCGATGGGGACCAAAGGCGAAGGACATGTGTTGGCGCGGCGGACGATGGATATCGAATTCGTCCGGTCGGTCGAATCGTGCCTCATCGCGGTTGGCCGAACCGATCAGGACCTGAACGCTCGAGCCCGCCGGAATCTTCACCCCCGCCACTTCCGTGTCTTCAACACACAGCCGGCCGATCCCCGTGAGCGGGACCTCCCATCGCAGCCCTTCTTCAATCGCCTGAATCATCAGCCCTCGATCCTCGTCGAGCGCGCGCCACTGATCGGGATGGGTCAGGAGGCCGTAGATCAGGTTGCTCGAAGAGCGGTAGGTCGTCTCCGCACCGGCCGGAAGCAGGAGGCGCAGGAAACCGAGGACGTGTTCATTGTCGAGGCGCTGACCGTCGAGCTCGCCTTGCACGAGGACGCTGATCAGGTCATTGCCCGGGTTGACTCGACGTTCTTCGATGATCGGCGTCAGGTAGTCCCCAAGCGCCTTCGAACCTGCGATTCCCCGCTGAAAGTCGATCGCCACGCTGATCACATCGACGGCCCAGGCATGGAACTTCGAGAGGTCTTCGGCGGGAAGGCCGAGCATTCCTGCAATCACGTGAACCGGGAATGGGAAGGTCAGCTCGCGAACGAGCTCCGCTTGGCCACGATCGACGAATTGATCGACCAAGCCATTTACGACGGGGCGAACGAGATCGGTCTCCCATCGTTCGAGGGCCTTCTTGCTGAAGGCCATCTGGATCAAGCTGCGGAAGCGCCCGTGTTCGGGCTCGTCCATCACGAGGATATTAGGCCCCATCACGAGCCCCATCGTCTCGCGGTAGGCGCCCGACGAGAACACACGCCCGTCGCGAAGCACTTCAGAAACGGCGTCATGACTGACGGCGATGAAGGTTCTTTGATCGGGGTTGTTCATCAGGCTCATCCCGCCCGAGGGTTCCGTCCGCTCGACCATGCCGCCCTTCGCGCGAAGCGCGGCGAATCCCGGATAGGGATCGACGCAGGTCTCGGCGCCCATCGCCCGATCGAAGGCTTCAAAGGGATCGATCTCTTGCTCGCTCGCACTCATCGCCAGTCCTCGCCCCTAGATCCGCGCTCGAAAGCGAGCTGCGGCACAGCCCTGAATGCTGCCGACCGCACGCGCCTGCGTCAAGCAGAAACGGGCAACACTCGCTGCTCTCGGGGCGGGGCGGACTAGTTACCCTCGAAGTCCGGGGCGCGCTTCTCCATGAAGGCCTTCATGGCCTCCTGCAGGTCGTTCGAGTTGAGCGTCGTGATCATCGTCCAGATGCCATTCAGCATCAGACTCTGCTCCGTCGTCATCTCCTCGCCCTGCTCCAGCACGAATTTCGTCCCGCGGACCGCGAGCGGCGCATTCGCAGCGATCTCCATCGCCATCGTGAACGCCGCTTCGTAGGTCGCCTCGAAATCCTCATGCACATCGTTTACGAGCCCGATCTTCTCGGCGCGCGCGGCATCGATGTCCTTCCCCGTGTACGCGAGCTCCGCGACGTGCCCCGCCGTCACGATCTTGGGCAAGCGCTGGAGCGTTCCGACATCCGCCACGATTCCGATCTTCGTCTCGCGAATGCCAAAGAGCGCATCCTTGGAGGCGATGCGGATATCACAGGCGGTGATGATGTCGAGGCCGCCCCCGATGCACCATCCATGCACGGCGGCGATCACCGGAACGGAGGTCTTCGCAATCGCCGTGATCGCGTTCTGAATCGACTTCGTCAATTCGAGCTGGCGCAGATTGGCGGTCGCACCGGATTGTTTCCCGGCGAAGCTCTCTCCGCCTTCCGAGGAAGCGCCCCCACCGCCTAACATGGCGAGGTCGAGCCCGACACAAAAGCTATGGCCGCGGCCAGCCAGGACGATCGCTCGAGTCTCGCCGTCCGATTCAAGCGCCTGGAGGCCCGCAACGAGGCCATTCCAAAGCGCCGGATTCATCGCGTTCCGCTTATCGGGTCGGTCGAGCCAGAGCGTTCCGACGTTTCCCTTGCGTTCGATGGAGATGGCTTCGCTCTCAAACTCTTCGATGGCACCCATGTAGGGACTCCTCATTCGCGCGGTCCGCGCGGCGATCAGGCGGAAAGGTCGAATTGCTGCTTCACGATCTTCTTGCAGATCGAAAGGGTCGGCTGAAAACTCGGGCGAGCCGTCATCGTCTCGAAGAACGCAGCCACACCCGGCCAGCGCGCCTTGTCGGGCGGGCCGGCGACAAACTCCATCTGGGAGATCGTGCACGCCACAGAGATATCCGCGATCGAGAGACTCGCCCCGACCAGATAGCCGTCCGCGCCCTGCTCTCCCGCCAGCTCCCCTTCCAGGTAGTCGAAGAGGCGCGGGATCTTCTCGTTGAAGGTCTTCTTCGCCGTCGCGAGATCAGGATCCTTCTTCGCCATGATCGGGAACATGATCGGTCGAAAGATGCCGCCGCCCACCGCTTGTGCGAGCTCCGTGTCCGCCCATTCTTCGTACCAGATCGCGCGGCCGCGCGCGTAAGCGTCCTCGGGGTAAATCGCCGGATCAGGATGCAGCCGTTCCAGGAACGCACAGATGGCGGAGGAGTCTGGAATCGTTCCCGCCGTGCCTTCGGTCGCGATCGAGGTGTCGCGCAGGACGGGGATTCGCCGCGCCGGGCTGATCTCCTTGAACCAATCGGGCATCGGCATGATATTGACCGATTCGCTTTCGAACTCGATGCCCTTCTCGCGCATGACGACGTCGGCCTTTCGGACGAAGGGCGAAAGTGGGGCTCCATAAAGGATCAGGCTCATGAGGATCTCCGAGCCGCCCCCGATCGAGGGGCGTGCAGATATGCGGGCGCACGTAATGGCATAGCCCGTGCCGAAAGCGGCGGCGAGGGGCTCTCGCGAACTCGTAGTCTTTTGCGCCCCGGCGCCGCCGCATGTCTTCCGACTACACTCGAACGCTCGACCGAATCAGGCCGGCTTGCCCGGCAGATCCATGATCAGGAGCTCGCCTTGAATACTCGACTCGCTCAGGAACTCGGACTCGAATTTCCGATCTTCGCCTTCACTCATTGTCGGGACGTAGCGGCTGCCGTTTCAAAGGCCGGCGGATTGGGCGTCCTCGGCGTCGCGGCTCATTCCGCCGACGCGCTTCGGGCGGAGCTCGAATGGATCGAAAAAGAAGTGGATGGCAAGCCCTATGGGGTCGACCTCCTGCTGCCTGCCAAATTCGTCGGGAGCGATAAGGCCGGCGGTTTCAGCCCGGAAGAACTCGATGCGCGCATCCCCGCGGAGCACCAGCAGTTCCTCGACGACCTGCTCGAACAGCATGACGTGCCGCAGCTTCCTGCCGACGCTTCCGTTCGCGACGAGTTCGCGGTCGGCCTCGACAAGCAGCGCGATGTGATCGAGATGTTATTCGAGTACAATATCAGTCTGATCGCCAGCGCCCTCGGACCACCACCCCCATGGATGGTCGAACTCGGCAAGAAACACGGTGTGAAGGTCGCGGCGCTCGCAGGAACGGTCGCCCATGCGAGACGTCATGCGGAAGCCGGTGCTGACATCATCATTGCCCAGGGCTACGAGGCGGGCGGTCATACCGGGGAGGTCGCGACGATGGTCCTCGTTCCCGAGGTTGTGGACGCCGTTGCACCCCTTCCCGTGCTCGCCGCGGGCGGCATCGGAACCGGGCGCCAGATCACGGCCTCCCTCGCCCTCGGCGCGGAAGGCGTCTGGATCGGTTCGCTCTGGTTGACGACGGAAGAGGCGGAAACGGATCCGATCGTGAAAGAGAAATTTCTCAAGGCGAGTTCGAGCGACACCCTCCGTAGTCGCTCGCTCACGGGCAAGCCCGCGCGACAGCTGCGCAGCGCCTGGACCGACGCCTGGGAAGATCCGTCGAATCCGGATCCGCTGCCGATGCCCCTTCAGCCGCGCCTCGTTCGCAACGCCCAGGCCCGAATCAAGCGTACGTCGCATAAGTCGCCGGGCGCGGCGCAGCTCAACAACTATTTCGTGGGTCAGATCGTCGGCTCCATGAACCACGTCAAGTCCGTGCGAACCGTCATGGAAGAGCTCGCGATCGAGTATGCGGATACGATGGAGCGACTCGACGGCTGGGCGGACAGCGAATAACACGCTCGACCGGGAGGTACAGAATGAAGCTCTCGCGCCGGCACCTCCTCCAGTTGGCCGCGGCGACCGCCCCTGCCCTCGCGGCGTCGGGCTGTTCATCGACGGGCAACGAGGACGACGCCGGCTGGAACCGAGGGCGACTCACGCATCTTCTCCCGACCGCTTCCGCGAATGCGTTCAATCTCAAAGTCTCGTTCCAGGCTCCCCTGGCCGCGACTCCTCTTCTCTCCATCGCAGACGGAACGGGAAAACGCCGAGTCGAGGGGGTTCAAGGCGACGAGCTCGGACGCTTCTGGGCGTTTCGCGTCAGCGGCCTTTCGAGCGATCGGGAATATTCGCTCACGCTTCACTCCGGTGGCGCGGGAGACACCCCGCTCTGCGATTCCTGGCCGCTGCGAACACTCCCCGCAAGCGATGCAAAGCCCGACCGATTACGGATCGGCGCTTTCACGTGCGCGGGGGGCATGAGCCTTCCGATTTCGCCCTCGCTCTTTGAACCCTTCAAGCCCGTCGCCTACCGCCGCCACCTCTTCGATCGGCTTCTCTCCGAAGAGCCGGACCTCGTCGTCGCGAATGGGGATCACGTCTATTTCGACTTGCCCATGAGCGAACGCATCCAATCCCACGCGCTGGCACCGATCTTCGGACCCTTCCTCTCGAACGCGATGGCGAATTTCGATCCGAGCAAACCGGTCCGCAGCCCGCGGAACGAGAGTGCGCTCACGACCGTCGGCGATGATCAGATCGCCTCGATCTATGGCGTGCGCTTCCGGTCGACCCCCGTCTTCTTCATTACGGATGACCACGACTATTTCGACAATGACGATGCGACGAAGGAGCGCGTTAGTTTTCCGCCGAACGCGTTTCATCGCGAGCTTCGAAACCATCTCCAGCGACTCTACTTCCCCGAGTTCCTCTCTCCCTCGGATGCGGAGGCCGCGCTCCCAGGCCGAGTCGACGAGGACGGGATCGCGCTCTCAACGCATTTTGGCAGCGTTCGTTACGGCGACCTCTTCGCCGGACTCTTCTACGACTGCGGCGGCTACCTCGAACTCGGCGCAGGAGCAGGACTCGTCCCCTCCGCTGTTGAGGAATGGCTGATCGCCGAGACGCGACGCGAAGACACGCTGCATGCGGCTCACTTCCCTTCTCACCCGATGGGTTGGACCGCCGGGAAGTGGCGCGAGTGGTACCGCGACCGGCTCGAAAGCAAAGGCTCGGTCGTCGCAGCGGTCGGGGTCGACGAAGACGGCGGAAAATACATGTGGCAGTCGGGCTGGTGGGAACAACATCAGCGCTTGCTGAATGCCATGTCTTCGCAACGATCCCGCGCCGCACTCACTCTCTCGGGCGATCTCCACGCTCTCGGCGCCGGCTCGATCGAAGCGAGTGGCTCCGTCTCGCTCGCACACAACCCAGTCCGAACCATTCTCACGGGTCCTGTCGGCGTCGGCGAAATCGGCTGGCCTTCTCGCGCCCGCGGCGTCACAGCGCAGATTCCCCGCGAGCTCTCGATGCGCACACTCCTCGACCTTGAGGAGCGCAACGGCTTTACGGTGATCGACTTTGATCGGGAACGTACCCTCGTTCGCACCCTCGGATGTCCGGCGGAATACCGAGAGCCCGGCAGTTTTGAATTCGACGAAGCACTGCGCGCCGAGTGGGCGATCAGCGAACTAACGACAGGCTCTAAGGAGGTCGCTTGATGCGCTTCTGGCACGGCATGGGATACACGCCCATCGATGAACTCACTCCCCTCGCCCAACACGCGGAGTCGCTCGGCTTCTACGGCATGACCCTCGGCGATCATTGGGTGACCGCGGAAGAACAAGTCGATCGTTACGAGATCGCGGAAGACGGCGTGACACCCTGGGAAGATCAGGTGCCGTGGCCCGATCCCTGGGTTCAGTTCGCGGCGCTCTCGAAAGAAACGAGTCGGCTCCGCTTCATGACGACCGTCTATATCCTGCCCCTGCGCGATGCGTTCACCGCCGCGAAAGCGATTAGCACCGCCTCCGTCGTCAGCGGCGGTCGAATCCATCTCGGCCTGGGCGTCGGTTGGCAGAAGCTCGAGTTCGAGATTGGCGGCCAGCCCTTCCATCGCCGAGGTCGACACATCGACGAGCAGATCGAAGTGCTCAAGAAGCTCTGGACCGGCGAGATGGTCGAACACGAGGGCGAGTTCTATCGCTTTCCCCGCGTGCGTATGCAGCCTCCGCCGCACGAAAGGGTTCCGATCTATATAGGCGGGACTTCCGATGCCGCCTTCGCCCGAGCCGCCCGCCACGATGGCTGGGAAGGCGCGGTCTACCCCTGGAACGAGATCGAGGACTATGTCGCGCGTGCGAAAGCAGCGCGGATCCGCGAGCGGGGCTCCCTCGATTCCTTTCGGATGATCGTCGGCTGTACCGAGCCCACGCCGGATCGCCTCGCCCAACTGCGCGAATGGGGCGTCACCGACTACTTGAAGCCCCCATGGACCGACGGACTCCACGCGACAGAGACCTCCCTTTCTTTCAAGCTCGATGAGATGTCCGCCTTTGCAGAGAACTACGGTGTCGGCGCGAATGATCCGGCTCTCTGAAGGCAGCGGCGAAACAGGCGCCCGTCGGCCATCATCGAGCTTCGCCCCGGAGGCCCCATGAGCACAGACTCCCCCGTCATCCTTGAAGCTGCGATCAACGGTGTCACGACCCGTGACCGCAACCCGAGCGTGCCCCGCACGCCGGAAGAGATCGCAGCCGAGTCCATCGCCTGCATCGAGGCCGGCGCCTCGATCATCCACAATCACAACGATGATCCGGTGATCGACATGGTCACTCGGGCACATGACGCCCAGCCCTATATCGACGCCTGGCGGCCGGTCCTCGAGCGCTATCCCGATGCGTTCCTCTACCCGACAATGACCGGCGGCGGTCCCCATACCACGATCGAAGAACGCTACGGACACATTCCAGAGATCGCGCGGGCAGGCGTACTCACGATGGGCATCGTCGATCCGGGCTCGCTCAACCTCGGTCGCTATGAAGGGGACGGCGCGCCTTCGGACGATGAGGTTGTCTACCTCAACGACGGACGCGACATCCGCTACCAGGTCGATACCTGCACCGAACTCAAGGTTCCGATCAGTTTCTCCATCTTCGATGGCAGCTTCATGCGAACCGCCGTCGCCTACGTTCGTTCGGGTCGCATCCGATACGGAGGACAGATCAAGATCTTCTTTGGATCGGACTTCGCCCCGATCGGCATTCCCGCGACGCCGGCGGGACTCGAGGTCTACCTCGACATGCTAGGCGACTGCCCGCTTTCGTTTAGCGTTGCGCTTCCCGGCGGAGACATCCTTTCGAACCCGGTCGGCCGGCTCGCCCTTGAGCGCGGCGGCCATCTCCGCGTCGGCCTCGAAGATCACGTAGGCCCCGACCAGCCGACGAACGTCGAGATCCTCGAACGCGCGCGAAAGCTCTGCGACGAGGTCGGCCGACCGATCGCGACGCCGGCGGAAACCGCTGCGATCCTCCGCGCTTCCTAGGGCAAGCGAGCTGCGCCGCAAAAACCGCGAATCATTCTCCATATTCGTGGTATAAAAAACACAGATCGCGAAAAACTCCGTGATGCCGCTGATTTGCGGCTCAGTGAAACACCCCACGGCACCGATTGGAATTGCAGCCCTGCCCCCCTGCAGCGGAGCCAACCTCGATGCATCACCCGCGTATTCCTGCCCGACCTCATCGACTGATCGAATTCCTCGCCCAGCTCGCGATCCTGTCCCTGATCGGTGCTCTTCTCGCGCCGACGACTTCGTTGGCCGCGACCGACGGCGCGTTCGGGCTAGTTTCCCAGGGGTCGACCGATATCTCCATCATCCGCGGCGATACGGCTCAGGCCTCCGGCCTCGAAGACATCGTGCTCGCGCCCTGGACCGAAGGCAGCACCCCTCCCCGCGGCACAGCGACCGCCTGCATCTTTACGAGTACCGGCAGCTACCAAGTCAGCGCCACCAGCTCGAACGGAACGGGGACGGCATTTCGTCTCACCAGCGGAACCGCCTTCATCAACTACGCGGTCCGCTGGAACGACGGCGTCGGCGGATTGCAGCAGCTCTCGAACGGCGTGCCTCTCTCGGGCCTTGTCGGGGACAGCACGAGCCCGAACTGCAGCGGTGCGAACCCCGCGACGATTCAGGTCAATATCACGCGCGCTCGCATGAGCGCTGCCCCGACGGGCAGCTACAGCGACACGCTCACGGTCATGATCACGCCGCAGTAGCATCCGATCGACCGTCGTACCGCCCGGCCCTAACGCGCTTTCAGGCGCTACCCTGAATCCGACCGCTCGCCCGCTTGCACGCGACGCGGTTCGCCGAGGGAGTGGCCGATGGGATCCGAAAAGACGACTAACAAGGGCGCGCGTATGGCGAAGCCCGCCCTCGACGTCGGGTTGGTCACCGCCAACGCCCAACCTCTCCTCGACTTCTATGCAGGGGTCGTCGGCCTCGAAGTGCTGGACCCCCTTGAGCTTCCGGGAATCGGCACGATTCACAAGCTCGGCTGCGGCGAGAGCATTCTCCGTGTGATGGTGCCCGCGGAAGCGCCCAAGGCTGATACTTCGGCCTCCTTCTCGGCAACAGCCGGCATCCGCTATCTCACGCTCGAAGTCGATGACATCGACGCCGCTGCGGATGCAGTCGAGCGACTCGGCGGGACGATCACGCTCCCGCCCTTCGAGCTTCGACCGGGCCGACGCGTCGCGCAGGTCGCCGATCCCGATGGCAACATGATCGAACTCGGTCAGGGCTGAGCGAGGGGAGACGCATGACCAACGGGATCGCCTACGACCCCTTCTCAGACGATGTGATGCGGGACCCGTGGCCCTTCTATGCGGAGCTGCGCAGCGATGCCCCAGTCTTCTATCTCGAAAAATACGACACGTGGTTTCTGTCGCGATTCGAAGACATTCGTGAGAGCACGGTCAACGATGTGTTCACGGCGGAGCGTGGCGTCACGCCCGAGATGGTCCTCCTCAAGGCCGATCCACCGCCGGACCCCGTCTTCTCCATGCTCGACCTCCCGCGTGCGCGGGAATACCGCCGGGTCTTTGCCCCGCGTTACTCGAAGCGAGCGACCGCCGAGCTCGAAACCTCGCTTCGCGCGAGAACACGGTCGATTCTCGCTCCTCTGGTCGAGGCGGGGAGTTTCGATGCCTATCGTGATTTCGCGAATCCGATCGCGGCCTACACGATCGCCGACTTGATTGGCCTCCCCGAAGACGAGGCACTCACGCTTCGTGGTCAGGTCGAAACCTTCTTTACCCGCGCGCCGGGACAGATCGGAACCACGCCGGAGAATGATGAAGCAAGACTCGCTCTGCTGACCCGCGTCGCCGGCATTATTCACGAGCGAAGCCAGAGCCCCGACGAGGGCGCGACGGATCATATCTCCGCCATGCTGCGCGCCGAGGTCGAAGGGGAGAAGATGTCGCTCCCCGCGATGGTCGCCGCCGTCTTCACGCTCCTCGTGACCGGGGCCGAAGTCGTTCCCTTCTCGGTCGCGAATACGCTCTACTACCTAACGAAGGATCGCGACCAGCGGCGCGAACTTGTGGCCGATCCAAGCCTGATTCCTGGCGCCTTTGCCGAATCCCTTCGATACGACCAACCAACGAACCTACTCGGAAGAACCGTGAAGGACCCCGTCGAGATCCGCGGACAGAAGCTCGAACCCGGACAGGGCGTGATGTTCCTGTGGGCGAGTGGCAATCGGGATGAAGCGGAATTCCCGGAAGCAAACCGCTTCGACATCCATCGCCGTCCGAAGCGCACCCTCTCGTACGGTCACGGCGCGCATAAATGCATCGGCGAACATCTCGGCAATCTCGAAGGACGCGTGATGCTCGAAGAAATCCTCGCCGCCGCGCCGGACTTTGAGATCGATCTCGACGGCGCCGAGCGCGTGTACAGCGAGTTCCTGCACGGCTATCACAAGATGCCCGTCGAGCGCGTCTAGCGCTCGATTCCGGCCGCAGCTTAATCCTTCGGCTGAAGCGATTCCGCGTCGAGGCCGTGATGGCCCCAGTCGTCGCCACCGCCGGCGAACTCGTGCTCCACCCAATCGTCGTCGACGAGCACGGCATCCCAACCGATTTCCACATCGAAGCCCGAAGGTCCCTGCATATAGAAGGACAGGGTCCGGTCGTTTCGGTGGCGGCCGAGGCCTGACGTCACCGGCACACCCGCCGCGATTGCGCGATCGAGCGCACGGCCGACGCCGTCGATCGTGGTCGCTTCGAACATCAGGTGCTGAAGACCCTGCGGCGGCCCGACCTGCAGGAGCGCGATCGAATGATGGCGCCGGGTGCATCGCAGAAAGTGAATGCCCATACCGTTCGGGCCGAAATTCATGTAGTCGGTTCGGTCGAAGCCGAGTACGTCGCGGTAGAAGGCGAGACTGGCTTCGATGTCCGGCACGTAGACAACGACATGTCCCATGCCGAGTTCGCCGGTCTTGAACTCGGTTGCGCCGCCCGAACTCGCCGTGATCCCCACGTCCACAATCGGACGCGTAAAGAGTTCGATGCGATGGCCGGCAGGGTCGGCGAGCACCGCGAGATTCCCGACACTCCGCGCCGCGAGCTCCGCGTCGGTCCCGCGTCGGATCTCGACGCCACGAGCCGCGATCTCGGTCATCGCGCGTTCAAAGCCCGCATCCGTCGTCAGTTCGAAGCCGAGATACGCGAGCCCTGGCTCGCCGGGATGAATGGCGAGGCGCCATTGGCGCCGATCCATCTTGAGGAAGGCCGTGCCGTCCGCGGCGATGCCCGTCGCTTCCGGTTGAGCGACGGGCATCCCCGCCTGACGGGGGCCCGGCGGAATCAGCGCCGGTTCGAGTCCACAAACGCGCGTCGCGTAATTGCGCCAGGCAACGGGGTCCGGGGCATGAATCCCGACATAACCCAGCCCACCGAAGGGCAATTTTTCAAGTGAGGACGCAGACGGCGCTTTGGGCATCGAACGAACCTCCCGGACTAGCCGATGCCGTTCACGAGAACCGCGAAGTGATTCGAGGTCGCACCCTGGCGGACGGGAACGAGCTTCTGGTACTCGCCCGAGTGGTACATCTCTTTCGCCTGTTCCATCGAGTCGAAGCTGAGCACGATCGTCTGATGTCCCGGGTCTCCTTCGAGCTTCTCACTCGCCGGATCGAAAGCGACAATCTGCGTAAGCTCACCCACCTTGAGAATCGGACCGGCGGCGGCGGAATATTCGCCGTACTGCTCGGGGTTCTCGACGTTGTAGTTCACGATCAGGTAAGCGGGCATGGAAGTCCTCGATAGGTAATTGGGGGTGGGTAGGAAGCGCGGTCCTTCGCGCCCAACGAGTCTAACCCGCGCTCCCGATCGGGCTACTCTCGCGATGCCCCCGATTCGCTGTCATGAACCATGCTCATGACTGCGAGGAGCCCGCTTCTGACCGGCCTCGATCTCGGAATCATCGTCGCCTATCTCGTCCTCGCCCTCGGCTGGGGTGCCTGGCATGCGCGACGTGCCGGCGAGAGCACGGAAGCGTTCTTCGCCGCCGATCGATCCCTCCCCTGGTGGCTCGCCGGAACCTCGATCGTTGCCACGACCTTCGCCGCGGACACACCGCTCGCGATCGCCGGCCTGGTCGCCACCGATGGCATCGCCGGCAACTGGTTCTGGTGGGCCGACGTCCTGCCCGTCGTGATCGGCGCCTTCATCGTCAGCCATCTCTGGAAACGCAGCGGCGTCTTGACGGACAACGAGATCGCCGAACTGCGTTACGGCGGACGCCCCGCCGCCGTCCTACGCCTCTTTCGCGCCCTCTATTTCGGCGTCCTGCGCAACGCGATCGTGATGGGTTGGGTCAATCTGGCGATGGTCAAGATTCTCTCCCTGGTCCTCGACCTCAACGAGAGCCAGAGCCTCTGGCTACTGGGCGCACTCTTCCTCTTGACCGTCGGCTACACCCTCCTCGCGGGACTGCTCGGCGTCGTCTTCACGGACTTCCTCCAGTTCGGACTTGCCCTCGGCGGCACAACGCTCCTCGCCTATCAAGCGGTCGCGCAATTCGGCGGTCTCGATCAAGTCATCGCGGAACTCGCGCCCCACCGTGACTTATTCCGTCTCCTCCCCGATCCGCAGCAGTCCGAACTCTTCTGGGCCTTCATCGCCTATGTCGGCATCAAGAGTTGGTCGAGCGGAAACACCGAAGGCAACGGCTATACCGCGCAGCGTATTCTGGCGACAAAGAGCGAGCGCGACGCCCGCCTCGCCTCGCTCTGGTATGCGATCGCCCATTTCGCCCTTCGCCCCTGGCCCTGGATCATCGTCGGGTTCGTGGCGGTCGTTTCGTACCCGGGGCTCGCTGACCCGGAAGAGGGTTATGTGCGAGTGATGCTCGATGTATTGCCGAGCGGCGTGCTCGGTCTGTTGCTCGCGGCGATGCTTGCGGCTTTCATGTCGACGATCGATACCCAGCTCAATTGGGGCGCCTCCTACCTGACCCACGACGTCTACGAACGCTTCATCGATCCAGAGGCCTCGCAGCCGCGACTCGTTCTGGTCGCGCGACTGAGCGTCGTTCTCCTGGCGGCGCTCGGTGCTTTGACCACCCTCACGATGGACTCGGTCGCGGACGCCTGGAAGCTGCTCGCCACGATCAGCGCGGGGACGGGTCTGATCCTGTTATTGCGCTGGCTCTGGTGGCGGATCAACGCCTGGAGTGAAGTCTCGGTTATGGTCGCGTCGCTCGTCGGTGCGAACCTCGTCGATCAACTCACGGAGATCGCGTTCCCCTTCTCACTCGTGGTCGTCGTTCTCTTCTCGCTGCCGATCGCCTTCGCGGTCACCTGGCTCACGCCGCCCGAGTCGCCCGACGTGCTCCGCCGATTCTACGAGCGTGTTCGACCGGCCGGGGCGTGGGCTCCGGTCGCGGAAGCGGCGGGGCTGCCTGCCAAGCCGCTGGGTTGGCGCCCCTGGCTCGATGTCGGCGCCGCCACCCTCGGAATCTATGCCGCGATCGCGGGAACAAACGCGCTCTTCTTCGGAACAACCACCCATGCGGCGATCGGCTGGGTTCTCGCGATTGTTCTTCTCGCCTTCTCGATTCGTAGCGCCGCGCGAACCCCCGATTGAGCTAGAGCGATAGTACGAGCTCCGCCGCGGACTCCATCGCCCCTTCGACGAGGCGGACATCGGCACAATCCCCGATCGCATGGGCCGAGATGCCTCGTGCCTCAAGCGCTTCCGCAAGCGACGTGTCGGGCCGCGCCCCACTCGCGATCAAAATCCGATCCGCTTTCGAAACTCGACTCGCGCCCTTTCCGTCGACCCAATGCACGCCCTCGTCTGAAACCGACTCAACCTGCGCATCCCCTTCAAGGCGAATCCCCGCTTCCCGCGCATCGTGCACATAACGCCAGCGGCCGACGAGCCCATTCGCGGTCGCGAAGACCGCCGTCTCCTCCAATACCTCGACCGAAGCGCCTCGCTCCCGCGCGACCGTCGCAAGCGCGATCCCCGCCTTGTCACCACCGATCACAACGAAGCTCTGCCCCGCCTCGGAATCCGAAGACGCGAGCCAATCGCTCAACTCATCGACGGTCGAAACCCGCGAATCCGTCGCCCCCGACCATCCCGGCCGGCTCCATTCGGCGCCTGTCGCCACGATCACTTCATCGAACCCGCCGTCGACAACACTTTCGAGATCCATTCGCGTCCCCAGACGAACCTCCACCTTCTGCCGCTCCATCTCCCCTTCGAGCCATGCGAGCAGCTCCGCATTCGGGGCAGCGGTTCGCGCGGCAAGCGCAAAACGTCCGCCAAGACGCGAGCCGGCTTCCGCAAGCACGACCGAATGACCGCGAAGCGAGGCAAGGCGCGCTGCCTCCATACCCGCAGGCCCGCCGCCCACAACAAGCACACGCTTGCTCGTTCCCGCCGGAACCAGTTTTCGCGTCGACTCGAAGCCGGTCTCTGCATTCACCGCACAGCGAATATTCGAACGCACGAAAATCTGGCTGATACATCGGTAGTGATACATGCAGGGTCGGATCGTTTCCTCGCGGCCCTCGGCAAGCTTATTAGGCAGGTCGGGATCCGCGAGCAACTTTCGCCCCATCGCCACGAAGTCCGCCTTCCCCTCCGCGAGGACCTGCTCCGCGTCATCGGGACTGAGTCGGCCAACGGTGATCACCGGAATCCCGACCTGCTTCTTGACCTCGGCAGCGAGCCCCACAAAATGACCAGGAAGATGCGTCGCGTGCGCTTCGGTGTATCCAATGCCGCGACTCGGATCCGCATAGAGACTGATGTGCAGCGCATCGGCGCCGGCCTCCTCGGCCAATTTGCTTACGCGGCATGCATCCTCAAGGGTCTCCCCCTCGATCAGCGCTTCGCCGCCGTTCAAGCGACACCACACGGGGTAGTGCTTGCCGAGACGAGATCGAATGGCGTGGATGATCTCGATCAGGAACCGCGCGCGGTTCTCAACCGAACCGCCATAGCGATCGCTGCGATGATTCGTGGTCGGCGAGAGGAAGTTGTCGATCAGGTAGCCATGCCCCGCGTGCAGCTCGACGCCGTCGATCCCGGCGTCTCTCGCCCGCACCGCAGCATCGGCATAAGCCGTCACCATGCGCGCGATATCCGCGTCGGTCATCTCCTGGAAGACAATCTTTGCGCCCTTCACCTGGGAAGGCGTCCCCATGTTCTCGATCTCGTGGGGCGTCAGCATCCCCATCAAGGGATCGGGCGCTTTCGCCTCACCTGGGATCGAGGGGACAAGAAGGGGACGCGCCGCGATGATGTCCTCGACAGCATTTTTTCCGTTATGCACGAGCTGGAGCGCAACCCGGCCGCCATGGGCATGCACGCGATCCGCGAGTCGAGTCCAGCCCTCTACGAAGGAATCATCTCCGATCGCGCTCTGTCGCGGGCTCGAGAGTCCGTCCGGCGCGGTGACACCGACGGACCCCACGAGCAGGAGTGCGGCGCCGCCCCGCGCTCTCGCTTCGAAGTAGTCGATCTGTTGGTCGGTGACGTAGCCGCCGTCCGTCGCCTGGTTGTCGCCCATGGGGCACATCAGGATCCGGTTGCGAAGCTCGAGGGATCCGATCCGTCCCTTCGAGAGCAGGTGGGGATGACGCATCGATCGAGTCTCCTTATGCGTACGGCCTGATCCGCGTACTAGTCCGTGTTGGGCTGCTTGAATTCGACCAGGATCGCGCGATAGGGGCGATCCCCCTGATTGATCGCTTCCTCGTAGGAACCCGCTTCGAGAATCCCCGCGGTCCGGTCTTCAAGATCGACGGTCAGCGCCTCCTCTCCATGCAGCATCGGATGGCCCGGGACCGGAAGCACGTCGAGGGTCGAACCTTCGACCGTCACGAGGGCGTAGGGCAGCGCGTGGTGATGCGGGCCCGTCGACTTGCCGGGCTCGATCAGTTGATCCCAGACGCGGACACGCTCGTCCTCAAAGAGGAGCTTCGTGGCGATGGGGCCCAATTCCGAGTTCGTTCCTTCGTCGCTCATCCCTTCGACTCTATCACGAAAGATCCCGGAGAATCCGGGTTCAAAGCGCGGCCGAAAAGAGCGCGAATAGCCCGGCGATTCTTCGCGCCGATTTGCGATAGTGAAGACTCTCGAGATCGACCGGATCGGCCGCGCTCGCAGCCCCGCGAGCGCGCGCATGCTTCGGCCCCGGAGTCGTCATGTCGAAAATCGATCAGAACGCCATCGTGTATCAACCGAAGCCCCGTCCCGACTGGGCCCTCGAGTTCATCGACATCGGCCGTCAGATCGATGCAAAGAACGTCGTCCCCCTCGACGAAGACTCGCTCCTGAGGTCGGCGTGCGAGAATACGGGGCTCTCGGATTTCGGAGACGAAGACTGGCGCGAGCCCTTCCGCATTCTCCTCAAAGATCTCGAAGAGACGGCGGAACTCAACTTCTTCGGTCGCGTGATGACGCGCTCCGACCTGCTGATCCATCTCGAAGGCCGCCTTCGGGTCATCGACTACTTCAAGCAGCATCCCGAAGTCGAAGACGAAGTGATCGAAGCCCCGGTCTTTATCGTCGGCTTACCGCGCTCGGGAACAACGATCATGCAAGAGATCCTCGGCGCCGACCCCGACGCGCGCACGGTCCGAATGTGGGAAGCGAAGTACCCCTGCCCGCCGCCCGCACCAGGCGACCCGCAACCGGATCCACGAATCGCAAAGGCCCAGGGCGTCGTCGGACTACAGGATCGCATCACACCAGAATGGGCCACGATGCATAAGGTCGGGGCCGAGCTACCCGTCGAATGCATCGAATGGACGTACTCGTCCTTCATCTCCTACGCGTTCTCGGCGTCCTTCTTTGTCCCGAACTACACGAAATACGTTGCGGCCAACGACCACGCCTCGGCCTTCGAATGGCACAAGAAGATCTTGAAGCTTCTGCAGTCGACGGGACGACCGCATCACTGGCTCCTCAAGGGACCGACGCACCTTCCCGTGTTGCCCGCACTCTTCGATGCCTATCCCGATGCGAAGCTCGCGCTCATGCTACGCGATCCCGTGAAGTCGGCGGCCTCCGTCGTCGATGTCTCCGGCGTGCTCTACTACATGCGCAGCGACAACACGGCGCTCGGTAAGGGATTTGGAAAATCCGTCGATGGTAAGGAGAGCTACCAGACCCTTGAAGACATGATCGCCTGGATGGAGGACGGCACGATCCCGAAGGACCAGATCTCACCGATCGATTATCTCGCCTTCTTCGCCGACCCCGACGCGGCCCTCGAGAAACTCTACGCCGAGCTCGGATTCCCACTCTCCGCGAACTCGAAGCAGGCCATGCTCGACTATGTCGCGAACAAGCCGAAGGACAAGTTCGGAAAGCACGATTACGAGATGGGGGATGCGGACACGATCGCCGCCACCCGTGCAGCGTTCCGGCCTTTCCAGGAGTATTTCGGCGTCGCGAGCGAAGTCTGACTAACGCTCCAGGCTGCGCAGCGAGTCGAAGGGGACGCGACGAACCTCCGGTCGATGGTCCGATGCGGCCTCCATCCAGCGCAGCGTCCAGACGCCCCGATCATGTCCCGCCGTATCGAGCCAGTTGGTCTCGGCCAAGCCGGGGTTCTTGTGCGCGATAATGATGCGGACTTTGCCATCCGAACGCACACAGGCCGTTTCGTTATTCACGTTGATATTCCAGTAGCGATAGTCGAAGGACGCGCCCCAATAGTCGCATAACGCGAGACTCCAGTAACGACATTCCGGCGGATCGAGGTCGAGCACGAGGGCTTCATCCGAGTCGACTTCCCACCAGCCGCTGTTGTAGAGCTGATCGGGAATGCCGAGGGTCGAGGCTGCCTGCTCACGATTGCCTTCCTGAAAGACGTTCGGCTCCGGGACCCACTTGTCCACGATGTCGAAGAAGCTCTTCGAGCTCCCGCGCATGAAGCGGATCGATCGGCGGAAGGCGTTTACGATGAAATCCGCGGTCAGCTGGGGTGGTTCGTCTGCGGAGAGACATTCGATGTTCAGGATCGATCGCTCTTGTTCAAGTTTTCGGGAGAACGTCTCGCGCACCATCAGAGTCGTCGCGTCCTCTTCAAGGGGGATCCAATTGCCGGGCTTCTTCTCCCGGCTCATCACGATCTCGAAGCGACCGTTCTCGTCGACCTCGAGATCATCCATCTTGACGTAGGCGATGGTTCGCCTTCCGCCCGCACGACCGAGGCTTCCGCCATAAACGGCAAAGCTCATATAGTGGTTGTCGCCGCGCCGGCCCCAGATCCGGTACTCAAGGTTGCCGTTGATGTAGGCGTTGGTGTGGTGGTTATCCGGGTTATCCCAGCCGCTCTTCTGGACTTCGCAAAGGCTCGGAAAGAAGACGGGCAGCCTCGGGTCTCCCGCTTCGACGATGTGTTCGAGGCCGAAACGAACCATGCGCGCCAGATAGCGATGGCCCTCGGCGAGATCGAGCGGACCTTTGGGTGCGAGTTCGCGAAAGAGGTCTTGCCCACCTTCCTTGATCCCTTCGCAGTAGTCGATCCAGGCCTCGCCGGAGGCGAGGTATTCATCCGGATCACGACTCATGTCCATGGTGACTCCTTTCGCGCGAGGGGCGCTTTCCTAGGCCCCTGATTATGCCACCCCTCATGAGCCCACGTCGATCCGCGAGGGGCTAAGGTTCGGAACGCCGCCCGATTGCGGCACGCGACTGAAAGGACTGATCCATGGAATTCGTCATCAGCTACGACATGCGCGCACCGAGCTTCGGAACCCCGGCTCGAGAGATCTACGCCGCGACCCTCGATCAATGCGAGTGGGCGGATACGATCGGCTTCGATGTGATCGGCCTCGGAGAGCATCATGCCTCCGACGATGGCTACCTGCCCTCGCCGATCCCCATGGCCGGCGCGATCGGCGCGCGCACGAAGCGCATCACGATTCGCCCCAACGTCCTGCTCGCGCCGCTCTATGAACCGGTCAAGCTCGCCGAAGACCTCTCGGTCTTGCAGTACATCTGCGATGGCCGTCTCGAAGTGGTGATCGGTGCAGGCTACGTCCCCTACGAGTTCCAGATGTTTGGGAAGCAGCGCGAAGACCGGAAGGCACTCTACATGAACGTCTTCGAAGTTCTCCGCAAGGCATGGAGCGGCGAGACCTTCGACTACGAAGGACGCAGCGTGACGGTTCGCCCCGTCCCGAACCCGCCGCCGAAGCTTCTCCTGGGTGGGACGCATAAGGCCGTGGCACAACGCGCGGCGAAGATCGCCGACGGGTTCTATCCGCCGGCGGGAGAAAACTGGCGACATTATCGAGCGGCCTGTCTCGAACTCGGCAAGCCGGATCCGGGCGAGACGTTCAAGGCGCTGGGCCCCATCTATACCCATGTGACGAACGATCCCGACGGCGATTGGGAGAAGATCGCCCCCCACGCCAAACACGTCGTCGAGTCTTATGCGAAATGGACGGTCGAGGCCTTTGGGAAGGCCGCCGGTCCCTTCGCGGGTGGCGTCGATACGGACGACCTCAGGAAAAGCGGCAGCTACCTCTGTCTTCGACCGGAAGAAGCGGTCGAGATGATCGAAGGACTCGGCCGGGATCGCACGTTCATCCTGACGCCCTTGCTCGGGGGGCTCGATCCCCAACTCTCATGGTCGGGACTGCGGCTCTTCGAGGAGCAGGTCTGGCCCCACGTCAAACATCTTCGCGATTGATCGAAATTGAACGGGTTCTGACGGAAGTTTCGGTCACTATCGGGGATCGCGATGGCCCCCCGGCTCACTCAATCCGCAAACGCGAATAAGG
>Ga0316209_1001448_pt1 | contig 24399 bp, 17 predicted proteins | sample 6monopyrite_MG_FD_204945 | JGI IMG/M metagenome (GOLD analysis project Ga0316209, IMG submission 204945) | Microbial mat bacterial communities from mineral coupon in-situ incubated in ocean water Damariscotta River, Maine, United States -... | ecosystem: Environmental > Aquatic > Marine >...
AAAGATAAACTCAGAGCCCTTGTTTTCCTCGCTAATAACGCGAATATTTCCTTTCATTAATTCTATAAGAGCTTTGCAGGTAGCAAGTCCTAAGCCAGTGCCGCCAAATGCTCGAGTAGTAGATGTATCAATTTGTTGTAAGGTGTGAAATAGTTTTCCTTGCATGTCTGTAGCGATGCCAATACCAGTGTCCTTCACACTGAATTCATAGCTTATTTTTTGGTTGGTTTGTTCAATGGCGTGCACGCTTATAATAATCGAGCCTTGATGAGTGAATTTAATCGCATTGTTAATTAAGTTGTTTATGATTTTTTTCAGGCGTTGTGGGTCACCTTTTAACCAGGTGATGTCCGGTGTGAAATTCAGTTTCAAATCTAATTGTTTTTTAAAGGCATGTTGGTAGTTGGATTCAATGCATTCTTTTAACAGCCTCTCTAATTCAAAGTCAGTATTTTCGAGTTGCATATTCGCTGAAGTTATTTTAGAAAAATCTAAAATTTCATCAATTAGTTCGCTGAGATGATTTGCTGACGCTTGAGCGTGTGAAATATATTCTGCGTAGTCGTCTTTGATTTTATCTTTATTAATGAGTTGTAAAAGCCCTATTACGCCGTGTAATGGAGTATACAGTTCGTGGCTTATATTGGCCATGAAATCAGCTTTTGTTTGTGCGTTATCCAATGCGCTCAGATGAGCTTTTTCAATCGTAGCTTCTACCTCTTTACGTTGGCTTATATCATTAAATGTAACCACCGTACCGATGATACGATCTTCTATTTTTATAGGTGAACATGTGTAATCTATGTTTATAAAAATATCATTTTTTATTTGTAGTGTGTCGTCATTGACATTAATTCGGTGGCCGTCTTCGAGTGATTTTTTAATATTTTTTAATAGTGAGTTGTCATTAAATAATAAATTTAACGGTAGATTAATTAACTCGTCGCTGGACTTGAAGCCAAGTAGCCGAGCTGCCTCAGGGTTGGCAAAACTTATTTTTTGATAGGTGTCTGTTCCAAAAATACCCTGTCCGGCAGACGTAAGTAATAATCTGCTTTGTTCTTCAGCTAGTTTTAATTTCTGCATAGTTTTATGCTGTAAATTTTCTATTTCTAATAGTCGTGTAGACATGGAGTTAAAGGTTTTAGCAGTAAGTGCTATTTCATCATTTCCCTGTACATTGACTTGATAGCCTAATTTCCCTTTTTCGATATTTTCAGCAGCATGTTTCAACGTAATAAGTTGTCGCGTTAGCCATGTGCCCAGTATAAAAGATAGTAATATTATGAGTAATAGCTCTATGCCTGCCACACTCAACGCATAAGTTTTAATTAGTTGGAAATCATCTTTGACACTTTTGGTGGAGATACCTAGTTGTATGGTTCCGAGAGTGAAATCATCAATTTTAATTTTATATGAAATATCCAGGATGCCATCACTCATTGCTTGTTGAAGGTTCGTGTCTTCAACAAATAACTTGCTTAAAGCCTGCTGTTCACCAGCCATACTCACAATAGATTCATCTGAATCAATTAGCTTTACATACACAATGCTAGGGTTTACCAGAATATCCTGTATTGATGATTCTAGTTTTGCAAGATCGCTTGCGAGGAATGGCTCTCTTGCTGCAGATGTGAATAAGTTGATGGTAGTATTTGCGCGTTCAAGAAATTGTCTATTTTGTGCGTCTTCTATATAGTCGAGCATTGTTATGATGAGAATAAATAAAAGAAAGCTGCCTATAAACCCTATGCCTAAAATTGTTTTTAATCTGAATGACACTATTTTAAGATCTCAATTTTTAATTCTCTAACATCGTTCCAGTCTGCATTCTGTGCGCTTTCCAGACCTTTTAATTTGATTTTTGAAAGCAATTTCTTTGTATTATTTTCGGAAGATAGGGTAATAAATGATTTTTGAATGCTGTTTGCATTTTTGCTAGGCACTCGTTTGTGTACAGCAATGGCATGGGGTGTGAAACCATCTGATGTCCAGAGGATAGTAAGCTGATCTTTAATACTTGCTTCGGTGTTTTTAAATGTACGTATAACGCCGCCACCTGCGGCTAATCTGCCCTGGGCTATATTTCGATATACAGAGTCATGTGATGAAACGTACTTTGGAGTGATGTTTACTTTGCGTTGCTTAAGTGCAGATTGTGTGAGTATGGTAGCGGCAAATGCAGCAGGAGAGGGAAAGGCTATATTTTGATTATTGAGATCCTCAAGCTGCTTGTAAGGTGAGTCTTTTTTAACAACGATGATTCCCTTAATACGCTTATCTTTCGCCTTCAGGATAGCGTTATAGTTTGCGGACTCATGAAATACAGTGTAGTGGTATGGGTTCATATAGGAAAAATCATATTCTTCATTGGCTAGTTTTTTTTCAAATTCAGGAATGTCTTTTGCGGTTTTAAAAATGAGTTTATGACCGCTGTCTTTACTTACCTGACGCAGAATTGGAACCCAGAGTGCGGCTAATTTACTTGCAGATTGTTGCGGGACAATGCCGAACGTGTAGGTTTCGGCATGCAGTAATGAAGGCAGAAAAAAACAGAACGCCAGAAGAATTTTGAACACTGATACCATAGCTAAAACCGGTTAAATGAGATTAGTATATGTTTAGATTATAGACTAGTTTATTTAGGATAATCTGATAGGCTTCGATTGATATGGTTTGTTTGGTTTTTTAAGCGCTTTCCCATGCCTGCTTACGGCACAAACCGCTCATGTCACAATAACTACAACTTTGAGCATCACCCCAGGCGGTTAGCGGAGAACCCGTTTTTATTTCTGTAATACTGTTTTCGAGGCGCTGTCGGCTGTCCTGTTTTAATTTTTCCAGTTGTGCGGATTCTATAATGCCAGTTTGTTTAGCTTCACCTTTGTCTAGTTTCAAATAAAGAGTGCTATGAATATTTTCCATTAACATGGCATAGCTGGTTAGCTGGATGTTTTCAGCTAAATCAATGTCCCGTTGCTGTGCGGTTGCGCCAGTTTTATAATCAACAATAGAATATTGCTCGGCTTGCATGTCAATTCTATCTAGGCGACCAACAAGAGTTATATCGTTATTCATTAATTGTTCGACGCGCTCTTCCAGCCGGTATACCTGCCATTCTTCCTGGCGCTTGATCTGCCAGCTTATATAGGCTGGTGCTGTTTTTAACCAGCGATCTAGCCAGCCGCGTTGCTGTATTGAATCCTCACTATGCGTGCTGAAAACAATGCGTGATAAATTTTCAATGTGTTCTAACGCCTGAGTTTTGTTTTGCGTTGTTAAGGCTTCCGGGAAAGGTGCGGGTAAGTTGACGCATTGTTGGTGAAATGCCTGAAGTATTAAATGAACTTTTTCACCGTATTCACTCTTCATTAATTCCAGGGTGATTTCTTCTAATGGTTTTAGTCGCAGAGCATCGGATGCAAAAAATTTGTATGGGCAATCAATTAAGCGTTGATGGCGAGAAGCAGAGTATGTGCCAGGTATTAATTCGTCATGCAGTATTGGTTTTGCCTGAGCAGCAGTATTTATATTTTTTAATAATGCTTCTGAACGATCAGTAACAGGGTTTGTTTGTTTGATTAATGCGTCAAGTTGTTTGTCTTTAAGTGATGAATTGAAAGCATGCAAGCTAAAGTCTTGTAGTGAGCTAACCCATGGTGAAACTTGCATCCATTCGCCATTTTTTTCGGCTTGCCAGGTGATTAAAATATCATTGGCGGAAAAGAGTAACTGTTGAAACTGGTAAAATTTATCATTTTTAATTGCATGCCAGTTTTTAAGTTGTAGTGCCTGTCGAACAGATTGATTAAAAAAAGGATGTTGATTAGCAGAACCGGGTATGGACTGCATATTTGCACCAGCAATTATCAGGGTGTCGAACTGGCAGTACTGTGCTTGTTGCATATTCATTACTTTTACAGCAGCGCCCTGGTTGTGTGGTTTAAATTGTTCACGTTCTAAAGAGCTGCCCAGCCAGGTGCGAAAGTCTTGCCAGTTCATTTCAGGCTGAGCGCTACTATGTGCATGAGCCAGAGAATCTAATTCCTGTTGGATGCGTGTGCCCGCAATGTCGTTGCTTAGTTGCTCGTATATACCTAGTTTTTCAATGCTGAAATTGAATGTGCTTGTCCAAATGTCTGATGTGCGTGTTTCTTTTTGCTGATATAAATGTACTAGTTCAGTAGCTGCAGATTCAACTTTATTAAGTAAGAAAAGTAGTTGTTCAGTTGTTGTGTTTGAGCTGATGTTTAAACGATCTTTTCTGTTTTTTATGGCGTGTTTGTAACGCTGTAAATCATTGGAAATATTTTCATGCAGTATAATATCTTGTTCGAATCGATATATTAAATCCAGATGACTATTGTAGTTTTCCTGAGTGCAGAAAAATGGAGACTTTAATAGATCTAAAAATGACTGATAAGAAAAATCCTGTTCTATACATTCTAACCAGCGCTCTAAAATCGTCGCAGCGCTTGTGGTGGCTAATGCCCATCCTGCTGTGTCCTGTATAGCGACATCGGCGCGTTCAAGTAGAGCGCGAAGTCTTCGTGCGAGTTTTCTGTTTTCTGTAACGACGGCTATATTGCGTTTGCCATCTAGTAGGCTCATGCGAACTTTCAAATCGACAGCTTGTGTCTCTTGCTCGGCACTTTGTGCGTCGTAAAATTTAATATTGCCAAGAAAGTGTTTGTCTTCACTATTTAAATAAGATTTAGCCTTGTTGTATAAGGCCTGTTCCTGAGAATAAATATTATGTAATAAAGTTAAGTTGTCGTTTGATTTTTTTTGTATGTGCGCAGAGAGAGAATTGTTGCCCTGAGTTAAACTGATGACTTTGTTTGTTTGTGATAAGTTGTTGCACCAGGCTTGTTGTAAAGGTGAAAACTGTTCCATACCTGCAATATAGAAAGTGTGGTCTTTAATGTTTTTTGGTATTGATTCAAGTAGCCGGTATTTTAACGCACTTGCTTCATCTACTACTTGCATGTCGCTTAGTTGTTGTTGCCAGGCATTCCACAGTGTGTGGATGATTTTTGCTTCCTGGTTTAAGTAGTCGCTGACATTATCTATGTTATATGCTTTTTGTAATTCACTTACCCAAGTAGGAATAGACTCATTAAGCCATTGGTGCTGGCTTAGGCTCAGTTCATCAAATAGCTCCAGTAAGCTATCGCATATTTGCCAGTGATTATCTGATGCAAATAAGTCGGGGTGCTGCTTTAAAGCTTCAAGTAAAAGTAATTGGCGTGTAGCGTGATTGATTTGTTTTTTTGCATAAGCAACTGGCGCAATGTTTTGCTTTAGCCATTGATCAAGGCTGCCAATAAAACCGCCAATTAGAGCATGCTGTGATTGCGTTCCCAGACTATTACGCATTTGGCTGACGGCTTGAGCATTGGGCAGCAAAATGACTACCTGAGTTAAATCGGGTAATGAAGCGCTATGTTCAGATAGTAAATGCTTAGCTAATGTATGGGTGAATGGTTGATCACTATCTATCAACAGGTTTTTTATAGTGGTTTTGCTCATGTGCCGACATTAGCATAATTGTGCCTGCTATTTTTAAAGAAATTAGGCTTTAATTTTTACCGCTAGAATATCGCATGGCATCTCATGTAAAACGGCATTTGCTGTTGAGCCAAGTAACAAGCTAATGCCGTGCCTGCCATGTGAACCCATTACAAGCAGATCGCACCGATGTTCATTAACGAATTGTGTTATTTCATGCTTTGGTGTGCCAAGGACAGCATTTATTGCTGCATCTTCTAAATTATGTTGAGAGCGAAGTTGCTGTAATGATTTTTCTGCTTGGCTAAGTAACTGAGACTCATCGATTGACCAGTTGCTAGCAAGTATGGGTTCGTAGGCGGAGTCTATGGGTGGCAGGTATTCGACTACATGTAAAAGGCTCAGTTTTGCTTTATTTCGCTCAGCGATTTCACAGGCTTTACTAAGAATAGAACCAGTTGAATCTGAAAAATCAATGGCGACCAGTACGTGTGTGTATTGCGTCATTTATACTTCTCCACTTTCTATTAGATATGCTGCTAATTGAAGTATAGTCTTATGAGAATATAAATTTATTAATGCATGTACAGCGTGTGATTTGGTGAGGGGCGGATGGAGTTGAATATGCAGCATGACAATGCACAGCTAATCGAATCATTTTATCAAGCCTTTCAGCGTCTTGATTGGGAATCAATGGCTGGCTGTTATGCCCCGCAGGTCGAATTTTCAGATCCGGTATTTGTGTCGCTAAATGCACAGGAAGTGACAGATATGTGGCATATGTTGTGTAGCAGCGCTCGAGATTTTGAGCTAAATTACAGCCATATTAGTGCTAATGAGCAATTTGGTTCTGCACGCTGGGAAGCTACCTATCGCTTTCCTAAAACGGGTAATCTAGTGAAAAACGTCATTTTTGCTGAATTTCAGTTCTCAGAAGGCAAGATTATTCGTCATTCTGACCATTTTAGTTTTTGGAATTGGAGCAAATCTGCACTGGGAGCTAGTGGATTGCTTTTTGGCTGGTCGGGCTATTTACGCCGAAAAGTACAGCAGCAGGCGCTTATAGGTCTTCGCACTTTCTCTAAGAAAGCCCGTTTTAGAAAAGATTAAAAAAAACAGTATTTAATAGGTGCAATCGGAGAAAACTTTGTTATATAATTCCGCGCCTTAGCGAGCGTGGCGAAATTGGTATACGCGCCAGATTTAGGTTCTGGTGTCGCAAGACGTGAGAGTTCGAGTCTCTCCGCTCGCACCATCTTTTAATAAAACACCTACTAGTATTCGGTTCTCCCATACCATGGGATCGGGTCAGGTGTTGTCGAGGTTACTATGCAAGTTTCTGTTGAATCAGGTGAAGGTCTGGAACGTAAATTAACTATACAGATTCCGTCTGAAACAGTTGATAAGGAAATTGAAAGTCGTTTGGTTTCTATGCGTTCACGCGTAAAAATTGACGGTTTCCGTCCTGGCAAAGTACCTTTGAAAGTCGTAAAACAGCAATACGGCGGTTCTGTCATGCAGGAAGTCGTAAGTGAAGTTATGCAAACCTCTTTACGCGATGCCGTAGTTCAAGAGTCATTAAACCCAGTTGGTAATCCTACTATAGAACCAACTCAAATTGAGCCCGGTAAGCCTCTAGAATACATAGCAACCTTTGAAGTGTATCCAGAAGTAACATTGGCTGATTGCTCTAACCTGGAGCTGGATCGCCAAACAGCTGAAGTAACAGATGAAGACGTTGAAACAATGATTGAAACATTGTTAAAGCAGCGAACAACGTTTGAGACTGTTGAGCGTGCAGCTCAGGATGCGGATCAGGTTGTTATTGACTTTGTTGGTTCAATTGATGGCGCAGAGTTTGAAGGCGGTAAAGCAGATGCAGTGCCTGTTGTTATTGGTGCGGGCAGTATGATTCCCGGTTTTGAAGAGAACCTGTTAGGTAAAGTAGCAGGTGATGACTTTACGTTTGAAGTTAATTTCCCTGATGACTACCATGCTGAAGAGCTTAAAGGTAAAACTGCTTCATTTGCTACAAAAGTTATTTCAGTAGATGAGCCTAAAGCGCCAGTACTTGATGAAGAGTTTGCTAAAACATTTGGTGTTGAAGACGGTTCTATAGAGCAGTTAAAGAAAGATATTCGTGAGAATATGCAGCGTGAATTAAAGAACAAGCTTCAGGATGCGCTGAAAAAAGAAGTAATGGACAAGCTTATTGATGCGAATGATGTGCTTGTACCTAAGGCTCTAATCGATGGCGAATGTGAAAACCTGCAAAAGCAGATGTCAGAAGCCGGTCAGTTGCAAGCGGGCATGTCTTTACCTAAAGAGCTTTTTGAAGGTGAGGCGAAGCGCCGCGTTAGTCTGGGTTTAATTGTTGGTGAAGCAGTAAAAGTGTCTGAGTTAAAGCCGGATGCAGATCGAGTTAAAGCTAAAATTGATGACCTGGCCAAGACCTATGAAGATCCTCAGGAAGTTATTAATCACTACAATAGCAATCCTCAACTTAAGCAGAGCCTCGAAGGTTTAGTGCTAGAAGAGATGATTGTTGACTGGATTGTTGGTCAGGCAAAAGTAATTGATGTGCCTACAACATTTCAGGATATTATGAACCCTCAGCCTCAGCCGCAAGCATAATATATGGTTAAAAATTAATCGTTAAACTCTATTCAGAGATAAACCATTAAGTAAATTTTAAAAAAGCAGGCTTTTAGCCTGCTTTTTTTATTTCTTCACTTGTATTTATTTAAGTAGATCATACAATCGGGTGAGTATAAAAAAGGCCTGTTAAAAAATGGCTACACTAATATTCCCGTCAAAAAAATGAGGGAATCCATTTAGGGTCAACCGTTCCCGGAGAACATTTAATGATTATTACACCTACAAATAATAATGGCGCATTGGATTTAGAATCTAATCTAGTACCGATGGTAGTAGAGCAGTCGGCACGTGGTGAGCGTGCCTATGATATTTACTCACGTTTGTTGAAAGAACGCGTTATTTTTATTGTTGGTCCTATTGAAGACCATATGGCCAACTTGATTGTTGCCCAGCTATTATTCCTTGAGTCAGAAAACCCTGATAAAGACATCTCGATTTACATTAACTCTCCAGGTGGTGTAGTTACTGCGGGTATGGCTATATATGACACAATGCAATTTATAAAGCCGGATGTATCAACATTATGTATAGGGCAGGCTGCGAGCATGGGTGCGTTATTGTTAGCCGGTGGTGCGGCAGGCAAACGTTATAGTTTGCCACATTCACGCGTAATGATTCATCAGCCATTAGGTGGTTTCCAGGGGCAGGCAACAGACATTGATATACATGCGCGTGAAATATTATCAATGAGGGAGCGCTTGAACGCTATATTGGCAAAGCATACTGGCCAACCAATAGAAACAATAGCTAATGATACCGATCGTGATAACTTTATGAGCGCTGATGTAGCTGCTGAATATGGCATGATTGACCAGGTATTAAATGAAAGACAGGCGGCGGATACCGAGTAAATTAGCCTAATTGATAGTGAAGTACTTGAAAATCGCGTAATGAGTCACCATTAAGTACTTAGCCTGTCACGAAAAACCGCTATTTAGGCGGTTTTTTCATGAAAAATAGACTATCTTCAAGATAATCTTACTGTTAGTGGGTTTAAAATTGAGCCCAATAGAAATAAATGATGAGTCGGATTGTTTAAAAAACAATCACTTCCATAAAATAACTAAGGTTTTTAAGTATTTAGGTTAAAAACCATTTTAATTATAGCCTTGCAACTTATCTGCAGAATTGGCATGGTATAGGCTGAAAACGTAATTCAATCAGCTTCGAGCTAGTATGAGGAAACGTCATGAGTGACGATAAAAATAATGATGAAGATTCTGGCAAACTACTGTACTGCTCTTTTTGCGGTAAAAGCCAGCATGAAGTCAAAAAGCTGATCGCAGGTCCTTCAGTATTTGTATGCGATGAATGTGTAGAACTCTGTAACGATATTATTAGTGAAGAGTTACAGGAGCAGGCGGCATCATCCGTTGAAAAGCTGCCTAAACCAATCGAAATTAAAGAAATTTTAGATGACTATGTAATTGGTCAGGAGCGGGCAAAACGTGTTTTGTCTGTTGCGGTATACAATCATTACAAGCGTCTGGAAGTTAAGCATAAGAAAGATGATATAGAATTATCAAAAAGTAACATTATGCTTATTGGTCCTACAGGATCAGGTAAGACATTATTGGCTCAAACACTAGCTCGTTTATTGAATGTGCCATTCACGATTGCTGATGCTACTACATTGACTGAAGCAGGTTATGTGGGTGAAGACGTTGAAAACATTATTCAGAAGTTATTGCAAAAATGTGACTACGACGTAGAGAAAGCGCAGACAGGTATCGTTTATATTGATGAGATCGATAAGATTTCGCGTAAATCAGATAACCCGTCTATTACACGAGATGTTTCTGGTGAAGGTGTTCAACAGGCATTGTTAAAACTAATTGAAGGTACAGTAGCATCTGTTCCTCCTCAAGGTGGCCGTAAGCATCCACAGCAAGAGTTTTTACAGGTGGATACATCTAATATTCTATTTATCTGTGGTGGTGCATTTGCCGGTCTTGATCAGGTTATTCGTGACCGCTCAGAAAAGAGTGGTATTGGCTTTGGTGCAGAAGTGCGTAGCAAAGAAAATAGTAAATCAACGGGTGAAATACTCAAAAATTTAGAATCAGATGATTTAATTCGTTATGGTTTGATTCCTGAGTTTGTTGGCCGTTTACCAGTGGTAGCCACTTTGGAAGAGCTGGATGAAGATGCGTTAATCACTATTTTGACCAAGCCTAAGAACGCTTTAACCAAGCAGTATTCCAAAATGTTTGAAATGGAAGATTGCGAACTAGAGTTCCGTGATGATGCGTTGTCTGCGGTTGCGCAAAAAGCCATGGAGCGTAAAACCGGTGCTCGTGGTTTACGTACTATTCTGGAAAACACCTTGTTAGAGACAATGTACGAATTGCCCTCAATGGATAATGTGAGCAAAGTTGTTTTGGATGCCGGCGTTATTAATGGTGAATCAGAGCCTTACATGGTGTTTGAAAATAACGAATCTCAAAAATCTGCTAACAACGCAGAGTAAAATTTTGAACTGCACTCACAAGGATGTGTGCGTAGTTTCAGGTAGTTCAACTGAAATCATAGTTTCAAATAATTTAGGCATTCTGCCTGTTCGCCCAAGAAAGTGTTTCGACAGTCTTGAAGCTTCACATTTTGCCCCAATGTGAATTAAATAAAGAATTAAATATGGCGAATATAAAATTCCCACCTATGAGGTAATGACTGTGTCAGATATCGAAAATGAAGTAGAACCATCAGAAAACGCTTACGAAGGAAAGATCCCCGTACTTCCATTGCGAGATGTGGTGGTTTACCCGCATATGGTTATCCCGCTATTTGTAGGGCGTGAAAGATCGATACAGGCGTTAGATGCTGCGATGTCTAAGGATAAGCAGATATTACTGGTCGCACAGAAAAGTGCAGAAATTGATGATCCATCAATTAAAGATATTCATGAAATTGGCACGCTATCCACTATTCTGCAACTACTAAAACTACCTGATGGTACGATTAAAGTTTTAGTAGAAGGCGCAACAAGAGTTACAGTTGATGAGGTTTTTCAAGAAGAGCCTTTCTTTACTGCTGATTACACGTTATTAGAAGACGATGTAACAGATAAAGAGCGTGAGCTTGAAGTGTTGTCGCGTTCTATCATGGGTGTATTTGATCAATACGTAAAATTAAATAAAAAAGTACCGCCAGAAATTTTAACCTCTTTAAGTGGTATTGATGATCCCGCACGTTTGTCAGACACTATCGCAGCTCACATGTCGCTGAAGGTTGAAGAGAAGCAAAAAATATTAAGCTTCGTAGATGTGAAAGAGCGAATGGAATATTTGCTCAGCATGATAGAAGCTGAAATTGATTTACTACAAATCGAAAAGCGTATTCGTGGTCGTGTTAAGAATCAAATGGAAAAAAGCCAGCGCGAGTACTATTTGAATGAGCAGATGAAAGCTATTCAAAAAGAGCTGGGTGATCTTGATGAGGCTCCAAATGAAATAGAAGATCTGGAAAATAAAATAGAAAAGGCTGGCATGAGTGCTGAAGCCAAGAAAAAAGCCACATCGGAAATTAATAAACTGAAAATGATGTCGCCTATGTCGGCAGAAGCCACGGTTGTGCGTAATTATATTGATGCACTTGTTGGTTGCCCGTGGAAAAAGAAAAGCAAAATATTTAAAGATTTAAGTAAGGCTCAAACTGTTCTTGATGAAGATCACTATGGTTTAGAAAAAGTTAAAGAGCGTATTCTTGAATATTTAGCAGTACAGCAACGGGTTAAAAAGCTTAAAGGGCCGATTCTCTGCTTAGTGGGGCCTCCAGGTGTGGGTAAAACATCTTTAGGTCAATCTATTGCTCGTGCAACTAACCGAAAATTTACACGTATGGCCTTAGGTGGTGTGCGTGATGAAGCTGAAATTCGTGGTCATCGCCGTACATATATTGGTTCATTGCCGGGTAAAGTCATTCAGAATTTAAGTAAAGTGGGTACAAGAAATCCACTGTTCTTGTTAGATGAAATAGACAAGATGGCACAGGATTTTCGTGGTGACCCTGCATCTGCATTGCTTGAAGTGTTAGATCCTGAGCAAAACCATACATTCGGTGATCATTATCTAGAAGTTGATTTTGATTTGTCAGATGTGATGTTTATAGCAACATCAAACAGCATGAATATACCTGGTCCTCTACTTGATCGTATGGAAGTTATTCGAATTCCTGGATACACAGAAGACGAAAAGATGAACATTGTTAAGAGCTATTTGCTACCTAAGCAAATGGAAAACAATGGTTTGGATAATGATGAGCTTGAAGTAACTGAAGAAGCAATTATGGATGTTGTGCGTTATTACACGCGTGAGGCGGGTGTGCGTAGCATGGAACGTGAAATGTCTAAAATTTGCCGTAAGGTAGTGAAAGATGTATTGCTTAATCCGTCAAATGAAAAGATCGTTGTTAATTCTGAAAATCTGGAAAAATATCTGGGTGTTAAGCGCTTCCGTTATGGTAAGGCCGAAGATAATGATCAAATTGGTCAGGTAACTGGTTTAGCATGGACTGAAGTAGGTGGTGAGTTACTCAGCATCGAAGCCGCTATTATGCCAGGTAAGGGCAAACAGACCTTTACGGGGCAGCTGGGTGATGTAATGCAAGAATCTATTCAGGCGGCGATGACTGTTGTTAGAAACAGAGCAGCATCACTTGGTTTAGAAGATGATTTTTATGAGAATAAGGACATCCACATTCATGTACCGGAAGGTGCGACACCTAAAGATGGTCCAAGTGCTGGTATTGGTATGTGTACAGCAATTGTATCTGCAATGACGGGAAACCCTGTTAAGTCGTCTGTGGCGATGACAGGCGAAATTACGTTACGTGGTGAAGTGCTGCCCATAGGTGGCTTAAAAGAGAAACTATTAGCCGCTCATCGAGGTGGAATAGAGACGATTGTTATTCCTCATGAAAACGAAAAAGATTTAGCGGATATTCCAAAAACAGTATTGGATAAGCTGGAAATTAAACCGGTTCGCTGGATTGATGATGTGTTGGCAATTGCATTACAGGATGTACCAACACCTTTGGAAGCAGTTGCAAAAGAGGCAGGTGCAACAAAAGGAAAAAAGTCTAAAAAAGAAGACAACCTTCGTCATCATTAATTATTAGTTTGGAATAAATAATTAAGCCGTTATATTTTTGTAGCGGCTTTTTTATGCTGTGAATATTAGTTTTTTGCTGATATTACTTAAATTTATGATGTTGTTAAATATTTAATGATTAAGATAAAGCGTGTTATTTTCTTTAAAAATAGTGACAAAAGATACCTTTTACCACTTGACACTAAATTAATATTGTTAAATTGGGGTAAATACGTCAAAACCCATTGACACGGCGCTTTGCGGGCTGGTATAAATTTGCCGCAGGTAATACAAAAAGTTTCTTCCTGAAGTAGTGCTCTTAAGAAAGTCACTGATAGGTTAGAGATGAGCTTTACAATAATAATTTTTTTTACGGAAACAAAACGTTTCTCAGTACATAAATTACAACAACTATATGTAGGATAAATAATGAATAAATCAGAATTAATTGACGCTATTGCTGACAACTCAGGACTTTCTAAAGCAGATTCAGGTCGCGCTCTAGATGCTGTTATTGCATCTGTTACTGGTGCATTAAAAGATAGCGACCAGGTTACAATCGTAGGTTTTGGAACATTTTTAGTTCGTCAACGTTCTGCACGTACCGGTCGTAACCCACAAACTGGTGCTGAAATCCAAATAGCAGCAGCAAATGTACCTGCATTTAAGCCTGGCAAAGCATTAAAAGATGCAGTAAACTAGCGCCCGTTTAAAGGCAGGGTGGTTAGCTCAGCTGGTAGAGCGTCGCCCTTACAAGGCGAATGTCGGGGGTTCGACTCCCTCACCACCCACCAATTTAGGACCGGTAGTTCAGCTGGTTAGAATGCCGGCCTGTCACGCCGGAGGTCGCGGGTTCGAGTCCCGTCCGGTCCGCCATATAAAATAAAAAGGCTCTGTAGCGAAAGTTATAGGGCCTTTTTATTTTATATGGCTTTTCGGACGTCAATCCTTTTGCGGCAGCCTCCACACTCTAGTATGATTCACCGCTAACTATTATTAATGGCCTGTACTAAATTGCAGGCTGACACCAAAGGGTTTTATACACATGTTGCAATCGATTCATGACAAAGCGAAGGGAATTCTTGGCATTATTATCGTCGCCTTTATTGGCCTGGTGTTTGCGCTTTGGGGGGTAGGGGATTACTTAACCGGTGCGACAGAGCAATTTGCGGCAAAAGTTGATGACATGCAAATTAGCCAGTCTGAATTTGACCAAAGCCTTGCAAGGCAGCGTCAAAAGCTAGAAGACGTTTTCAAGGGTGAAGTTCCTAATAGCCCTATGTTTGAACAACGTATAAAAGACGGTGTTCTAGATCAATTGATCACTCAGCGCGTATTACAAAAAATGGTCGATGACGAAGGCTACTATGTGGCTGATCAGGTACTAGCTCAAAAAATTAAAGCAATGGAGGCTTTTCAAGAAGCTGGCATTTTTTCAGCTGATAGTTATAAGGAGCGGGTACAATCGCAAGGCATGGCTGTAAAGGAGTTTGAAAACTTATTTAGACGTGATCTGGCTGTTCAGCAGTTGCAAGATGCTGTGATGCGTTCAGCAATAATTGGTAAAAATGAATTAGATATTTTAAACCGGATACAAAATCAGTCCCGAGAAATAAATTACCTATTGTTTAAGGATGCGCAGTTTGCTTCTGACATTGAGGTTTCGGATCTGGAAGTTTCAAATTACTTTACGGCTAATCAAAATTCTTATATGCACTCTGAAATGGTAAGCGTATCTTATATCGAGTTAAAGGCATCAAGCCTTGCTAAAGACGTTCCCGTTGATGAAGGTGCTGTAAAGCGATTATATGATGACTATTTAACAAGTGTTGCAAATAAAGAGCAGCGTAAAGCAAGTCACATACTAATTGATGTAGTAGCGGATGCAGATCAAACAGTACTGGACAGTAAGCAAGCTGAAGCCGATGCACTGCTTAAGCGTATCGAAAACGGTGAATCGTTTGCTGCACTGGCAAAGGAACACTCAAAAGATCCAGGTTCCGCAGCTCAAGGTGGTGATCTTGGATGGATTTCCAAAGGTATGATGGTGCCTGAGTTTGAGAGAGCTTTATTTAAACTGGATAAAGGTGCTGTTTCTACTGTAGTTAAGTCGTCATTTGGATTTCATATAATTCAATTAAATGATATTAAATCAGCAGAAGCAATCAGTTTTGCAGATAAAAAATCTGAGTTGACGCAGCAATTCCAGCAACAGGCAGTTGAAGATCGTTTTTATGAGCAATCTGAGTTGATGGCAACTACAGCTTATGAAAATGACCAAAGCTTGCAAGAAGTATCAAGTGCACTGGATATAGATATAAGTACGTCAAAATCATTCTCACGTCAGCAGGGCGAGGGAATTGCGCAGGATGAAAAAATTCGTAAAGCGGCATTTGATTCAAGTGTTTTATCTGAAGGAAGAAACTCAGATATTATTGAGTTAGGCCAAAATCATGCTGTAGTGCTTAGAATTGATACGCATACTGAAGCTAAGCCTAAAAAATTACAGGATGTTGAAAAGCAAATTAAAGCGCTATTAAAAACACAGAAAGCGAAGCAAAAATCAAAAGAGGCCGCTCTAAGTGCTTTCACTAAACTGCAAAATGGCGAAGCTATAAGTAGCAAGTCAGTTAAAGGCTCGGCATTGTTGATGAAGTTAGGTTCTATTAAGCGTGATAATCAGACGGCTGATCAATCGGTAGTGCGTGATGCTTTTATGATGCCTAAGCCGGTAAACAATAAGCCAGTTTATAAAGTGGCAGAATTAGCTACAGGTAGTGCGGTTATTGAGCTAACAGCGGTTAACTTACCTGAAGATGCTTCAAGTGAGCAATTGCAGATACTGGTTAAGCAGTATCAAAATGAGCAAGCGACACGGGATATGACTGCTGTGCTGGAACAACTCAAATCTAAATCCGTTATTGTTCGTGCTAAGGAACTTTAATTTTTAAAGCATTTAACCTCTACAGCTGCATTAATAAATTATCATTGCATTAATGTAAGTGTTGTAGTGGTACTACTAAGCATCGGCTTGTCGCTGGAGAGATCGTTGTAATACAGGTAGTAGATAGCATGTTGGATATCTGTTGAACAATGGCGAATGCATATAGCGATTCAGCTGCAACATGAGTGATTGGCTGTTTGAAAGGTGGCGCTCAAATGTTGCATAAATAAATAGAATTTTATGTATGCAACATTTAAGAATTTTCTAAGCCTTAGAACCAGGCTTTAGTTTTAAGGCAATTTTCTGAAATTATTGCTTTACTATCTTGTTAAGTAGCTAGTCTGCTTCATTAACTATGCCGACGATGTGGAAGCCGTTATCAACATAAATGACTTCACCTGTAATACCACTTGCTAAAGTTGATGACAAGAATGCGCCGGTATTGCCAACATCATCTATGGTTACATTGCGGCGTAATGGCGCTGTTTTTTCTACCTGATCAAAAAGTTTACTAAAACGATCCCCACCGGTAGCTGCAAGCGTTCTGATAGGGCCGGCAGAAATAGCATTTACACGAATGCCCTCAGGCCCCAGATTTTGTGCAAGATAACGTACGTTAGCTTCAAGGCTTGCTTTGGCAAGGCCCATCACATTGTATCCGGGGAATGTACGTTCCGCACCCAGATAACTTAATGTGAGAATGGCGGCATCTTCTCTATTTTGCATCATATGGCGGCCGGCTTTTGCGATGGCCGCTAAGCTGTATGAACTAACGTCATGAGCGGTGTTGAAGCCTTCACGGGAAAGATTATCCAGATAATCGCCTTCTAGTAATTCTTTGGGTGCAAAGGCGATAGAGTGGATAAGTATGTCGAATGAATCCCAGTAGTTATCCAAATGATCAAATACGGCCTCTATTTGGTCATCGTCTTCTACATTACACGGAATCACAATATCAGAATCGAGTTGGCCAGCAAGTTTTTCAACTCGTTCACGGAGGCGTTCATTTTGGTAGGTGAAAGCTAATTCGCAACCTTCACGGTGCAAAGCTTGTGCAATGCCCCAAGCGATGGAGCGATTACTTGCAACACCAAAAATAAGTGCACGTTTACCAGATAAAAATCCCATCAAAGGACTCCTATTTTTTATTGTTATCAATTGGTATGCTATGGAACTACTGTATCATCTGAATTGACTTATAAGGCAATCATTGCCAAATATGCATAAATCAGAGCAGATGTTTTTAGATGCACAAAGCAGCCCCTGAGGTAGACTTAGATAATATGACGATCAAAACAGGATTGCACCCTTTTACATGGTTTTTTTTTCTAATAATTGCAATCTATGCATCAAGTAGTGGTGCCGCACCTTCAGTGGCGATGGGTTACATACCAAAATATGCGGACAACTTTAAACATTTTGATTATGTGAGTCCTGACGCTAAAAAAGGTGGGCGCTTAGTACTTGCCGGTACAGGTGCCTTTGATAGTTTCAATCCATTTATATTAAAAGGCGTTTCTGCAGAGGGAATAGGCCTTTTATTTGATAGTTTGATGGTAAGCAGTGAAGATGAACCTTTTAGTAAGTATCCTCTTATTGCCAATGATATTGTATTAGCTGCAGATAAATTATCAGTTGTTTTTCAAATTGATTCACGTGCTCGATTTAATAATGGTGATAAAATCACAGCGCATGATGTTAAGTTTTCGTTTGATACAATCACCTCAGAACAAGCCCATCCCCAATATAAATTTATGTATGCAGACGTAAAAAATGCTGAAGTTATAAATGATTTTAAAATACGCTTTAATTTTAAACGTAAAAACTCTGAGCTACATTTAATTCTGGCCGACCTCAGTATCTTTTCAAGGAAATGGCTGGCAGGAACAACATTCGATAGATTAACAGAAGTCGAGCCTGTCGCTAGTGGACCATATAGCATAGAAGAGTATGATTTGGGTAAGCGTATTACTTATAAGCGTAATGAAAATTACTGGGCAAAAGATTTACCAAGTAGAAAGGGCCAATATAATTTTGATCAAATTATTTTTAAATACTATCAGGACTTAGTAGTTTCACTAGAAGCTTTTAAAGCGGGTGAATTTGAATTTCGTCACGAGTACTACTCTAAACTCTGGGCACGAGAACATAATGGCCCAAATTATGATTCAGGAAAAATAATAAAAGAGAATTTAACACACAGTAATAATGCAGGTATGCAGGGTTTTATATTTAATACACGGCGTGAATACTTTAAGGACCCTTTAGTTCGTAAAGCTATATCCCTTGCGTTTGATTTTGAGTGGTCAAATGAGCGATTGTTTTATAATCAGTATGTGGTGAATGATAGCTACTTTAGTAATTCTGAATTGCAAGCAAGGGGTATCCCGCAGGGCAAAGAACTGGCTTTACTAGAAACTTATAGAAAACAACTTCCTGATAGTGTTTTTACGCAAGCATGGCAACCGGTGAGTACAAAACCGCCTCATTCTTTACGGAAAAATTTACGTAAGGCACGTGATATTTTAAAACAGGCAGGTTGGCAGGTGAAACAAGGGCAGCTAGTTAATCAACATAATCAGCCGTTGAAATTTAATGTGCTGCTTCGTCAAAAAGGTATGGACCGGATACTGGCACCATTTGCACGCAATTTAGCTAAATTGGGTATAGAGATGAAGTATCGAACAGTTGATCGTTCTTTATATGTGCGTCGTATACGCGATTTTGATTATGATATGGTTGTCGGGAGTTTTCCCGGTTCTATGTCACCGGGAAACGAATTGGTGAACAGGTTTCATTCTGCATCGGCAAATAAAAACGGCTCGCGTAATTTGATGGGCGTCAATGATCCTGTTATAGATGCGCTGGTAGATAAAATTATTGCAGCAAATAATCGAGATGACTTAATTATTGCTTGCCGGGCGCTAGATAGGGTGTTGTTAAAGGGTAATTATTTAGTGCCAAACTGGTATATCAATACTCATCGTATTGCTTATTGGGATAAATTTGAGAGGCCTGAGAAAACACCGCTTTATTACAATCCAAAATCATGGATGATATCTAGCTGGTGGAGTAAAAATTCAGGTAGCAAGCAAGCAGCAGTTAATAACTAATTATGGCTAATTATATACTTAAACGCTTATTACTGATGATACCTACCTTAGTGGGTGTTATGTTAGTCACCTTTGTCGTGACGCAGTTTGTACCAGGAGGGCCTGTAGAACAATTGATTAGCCAGTTGGAGGGAGCGGATTCTACAGGTGGAGAAGTTAGTAGTAGTTCATCGGGTTTATACCAGGGAAGTAAAGGCCTTGATCAGGAACAGGTTGATAAGTTAAATGCATTATATGGTTTTGATAAGCCGGCTCCGCAACGTTTTTTAGATATGATGTTGCGTTATGCGCAATTTGATTTAGGTGAAAGTTATTTTCATAATAAATCTGTTATGGATTTAATTATCTCAAAATTGCCGGTTTCCATTAGTCTGGGAGTCTGGTCATTTTTAATTGTTTATCTCACCTGTATTCCATTGGGTATAAAAAAAGCCATGCATGATGGTAGCAAATTTGATGTTATTACCAGTACGATTATTTTAATGGGTTATGCAATTCCGGGTTTTGTACTGGGCATAGCCTTACTGGTTTTACTTGGTGGTGGCAGCTTTTTTGATGTGTTCCCATTAAAAGGTTTAACCTCAGATAACTGGGATGAGTTGCCCTGGTACAATCAAATTACAGATTATTTATGGCATATGGTATTGCCCATACTAGCATCAACTATTGGTAGCTTTGCTGTGTTGACAATGCTGACTAAAAATAGTTTTCTGGAAGAGATTAGCAAGCAATATGTATTAACAGCACGCGCTAAAGGTCTGGATCAATCCAGTGTTTTATATCGTCATGTCTTTCGTAATGCAATGATACCCATTGTTACAGGTTTTCCTGGTGCATTTATCGCTTCATTTTTTACAGGTAGTTTATTGATTGAGACTATTTTTTCATTAGATGGTCTGGGCTTATTATCTTATGAATCTATATTGAAACGAGATTATCCAGTCGTACTGGGTAGTTTGTTTTTTTACACCATCTTAGGACTGTTTGCTAAATTACTTGCTGATGTTAGTTATGTGTTAATCGATCCTAGAATTCAATTTGATTCTGTAGATAAATAGGTTAAAAGAATGAACAGCACTACAGAAAAAATAGAAACGAATCAGCTTCCGAATAATACGTTGTCTCCAGGGCAAAGAGCGTGGATGCGTTTTAAAGCCAATAAACGTGGTTTTTATAGTTTGTGGATATTTTCATTCGTATTTGTTCTAAGTTTATTTGCTGAGTTAATCAGTAATGATAAGCCGCTCGTCGTTCATTACCAAAATGAGTATTACTTTCCCGTATTTTATTTTTATAAAGAAACAGAATTTGGTGGAGATTTCGAAACAGAAGCAGATTATCAGGATATATATGTAAGAAAACTACTTACAGAAAATGGTAACTGGATGTTCGAGCCACTAAATTCTTTTAGCTATACCACCATCAGTTATGACTCTGCTTTACCTAACCCGGCACCACCTTCCGATTATAATGTACTAGGTACAGACGATCGTGGACGTGATGTGCTAGCGCGACTTATTTATGGTTTTAGATTGTCTATTTTGTTCGCTATTTCTTTGACTATTGTAGGTACGGCAATTGGTATTTTGGCAGGCATGCTGCAGGGCTATTTCGCTGGACGTACAGATTTACTGTTTCAGCGATTTATAGAAATATGGGGTTCGATGCCAGAACTATATCTGTTAATTATTTTTGCCTCAATATTTCAACCCAGCGTCTGGTTGTTAATAGTATTGTTGTCGATGTTTGGCTGGATGGGTTTGTCTGATTACGTGCGAGCAGAATTTTTAAAAGGCAGAAATCTAGATTATGTGAAATCGGCACGTGCATTGGGCTTAAGTAATGCCGGTATTATGTTTAAACATCTGTTGCCCAATAGTTTAACGCCGGTAATTACTTTTTTACCTTTTAGAATATCCGGCGCAATTCTCGCGCTTACCAGCCTGGATTATTTAGGCTTAGGCGTGCCGGCGGATACACCTAGCCTGGGTGAACTTCTGTCACAGGGTAAAGAAAATATATCTGCATGGTGGTTATCCCTTTCTACATTTGGTGTACTAGTTGGGGCATTGATGATGCTGATTTTTATCGGCGAAGCTTTACGTGAAGCACTGGATACGCGGCGTGCATAATTATGAGTAATGAAAATTTAATTAATATTAAAAATCTGAGCGTCGATTTTAAAGTGTCAGATGACATTATCCATGCAGTCAAAAATGTTAGTTTTGATATTCCGTTAGGAAAAAATATTGCATTAGTGGGTGAGTCAGGTTCAGGGAAATCAGTTACGGCTCTATCAATTTTAAATTTACATGATATGAGTCATGTAAATTACCCCAGTGGAGAAATTATTTATCAGCAGGAAAATTTATTGCTTAAATCAGATAACGATCTACGCCGGATACGTGGCCGTGACATTGCAATGATTTTTCAGGAACCGATGACTTCAATGAATCCGCTATTTCCAATATCAAAGCAGATGATTGAAACTCTGGTTTTACATCAAGGAATGAGCAAAGAGGACGCGCTGAAACGTAGTATTGAGTTGTTGGATCGTGTAGGTATTGTCGAGCCTTCGCGATATATTCATAGCTTTCCGCATATGATGTCTGGTGGGCAAAGACAGCGTGTGATGATTGCTATGGCATTAGCATGCAAACCAAAATTATTAATTGCCGACGAGCCAACTACTGCACTGGATGTCACTATCCAAAAGCAGATATTAGAGTTATTAGCGGATCTGCAAGCTGAACTCAATATGTCCGTGTTAATGATTACCCATGATTTGAATTTAGTTAAACATTATTCAGACCATGTTTGTGTAATGAATAAAGGAGAGATTGTTGAGCAAGGAGGTATTCAAGATGTTTTTGAATCTCCGCAGCATAGCTATACACAACATTTACTTAATTCACAGCCAACACAGCAAATGCAGCGGCCATTTAAATCGACAAAAACTTTATTGCAGGGCAATGATATACGTGTCTATTTTCCCGTCACAAAAGGTTTTTTTAAACGCAAAATAGCGGAAATAAAGGCAGTTGATCAGGTCGATATAACTTTGTCGCAAGGTGAAACACTAGGAATTGTAGGTGAGTCAGGCTCAGGTAAAACCACGCTAGGTATGTCGCTGCTACGTTTGCAAAATGCGACGGGTAAAATTGTTTTTGATGGGCAACGTCTGGATAATTTAAAAGAGTCAGCATTGCGGCCGTTACGAAAATCTTTTCAAGTAGTATTTCAAGATCCTTTTTCTTCATTATCGCCAAGAATGACGGTAGAACAAATAGTCGGTGAAGGGCTGCAAATACATTTTCCAAAATTAACTGCGGCGGAGCGTCTACAAAAAATTAAGCAGGTGTTATGTGAGGTAGGTCTCGATGAATCAATTATGTGGCGTTATCCCCATGAGTTCTCTGGAGGACAACGCCAACGCATCGCCATTGCACGGGTCGTAATATTAGAACCCGAGTTGATCTTATTGGATGAACCAACCAGCGCATTAGATGTATCTGTGCAGAAGCAAGTACTAGAGTTGCTGCTCGAATTACAAAAAAAACATAAGCTTAGTTATTTATTTATTAGTCATGACTTAAATGTCATACGATCTATCTCGCATAGAGTGATGGTGATGCAACAAGGAAAGGTTGTAGAAGAGGGTGCGACCCAGCAGATTTTTAATAAGCCAAATAAATCATATACACAGGAGCTGTTAAATGCATCTATGATTTAGCAGGCCATGTACATGGTGTGTACATGATTCAATCTCTTAAGTCTTTTTTAGTCAGGCACTTGTTGCCGTAATTATGCAGACTATACTGTTAGTAACTATTAATTAGGAACAGTGAGTAAATAACCTAATGACTGACCAAGAACGTCGCCAGTACCAACGAATTCCTTTCATTGCCGAAGTGTTGATGAGTAGTGATAGCCAGCAATGGAGCAGCGGATTAGAAGATATATCATTAAAAGGCCTACTAATTGTATCACCAGAAGGCATAGCGCCTAAAATGAACCATGTGTACGACATTGAGCTTGTATTGGGCGAGGGTGCGACCATTACTATGGGTGCGAAAATTAGTCATACTACTGCTCATCACTGGGGTTTGCAGTGGGAAAATATCGAATTAGAAGGTTTGACCCATCTGCGTAGATTGTTAGAGCTAAATATGGCTGATTCAGAGGAAATGCATAGAGAGCTTTCAGAATTGGGCTAAATTGCCTTCAGATAAGTGTCCTGAACCAGGTGTTTTATCAAAGAGCCTCGCCTAAATTAGGCGAGGCTCTTTTTTTACCTGCAAATAATTCTTGACTAAATTAGTCAGGTAAGGGAATATCCTACTAAATCACTCAGGAATTATCAGGTGCACTATGAGATTATCAACTAAAGGCCGCTATGGCGTAACCGCAATGATGGATCTAGCAATACATGACAATGCTGGACCAGTAACTTTGGCAGATATATCTCAATGTCAGGGTATCTCTCTCTCTTATTTAGAGCAATTATTCTCTAAATTACGCAAGAATAAGTTGGTTGATGGTGTTCGGGGGCCAGGTGGTGGTTATCGCCTGGCTCGTCCAGCTGACGAAATTAGTATTGCGCAAATAATCAGTGCGGTAGATGAAAAGGTTGATGTGACGCGTTGTAACCATGAAGGTAATTGTCAGGATGGCGTACGCTGTCTAACACACGATCTTTGGGAAGAGCTCAGTGATCGTCTATATGATTTTTTATCGGGTATTACACTTGCGCAATTTGCGAATCGCCCAGGCATACATGAGCTAGCAATACAGCGTGACAATATAAACGGACGCTTTATACTTGCTCGCCGACAGGCTGAAGTACTGCAACAGCAGCAAAGGCAGGCTTCTTAAATATTTAATAGTTACAGTATCCGGTATGGGTTTCGGTGAGACTTCCATGCTGCAACAAGCAGATTTAAAGTAGAGATTATTATTGTGAGTGACTTAAAACTACCGATTTATTTTGATTATTCAGCAACCACACCCGTGGATGCGCGTGTTGCAGAAGTAATGACACATTACCTCACGTATGAAAGTGATTTCGGTAATCCGGCATCGCGTA
>Ga0316209_1001449_pt1 | contig 24385 bp, 20 predicted proteins | sample 6monopyrite_MG_FD_204945 | JGI IMG/M metagenome (GOLD analysis project Ga0316209, IMG submission 204945) | Microbial mat bacterial communities from mineral coupon in-situ incubated in ocean water Damariscotta River, Maine, United States -... | ecosystem: Environmental > Aquatic > Marine >...
CTAACAAAACCAGATTCAATGTCTAGGTGTTTAAGCTCAACTAAGGGGCTTGCACCAAGTGCAACTAATTGTTGTTGTGCCTTAACCATTAAAGACGCTGCCTGTTGTGACACCATAGCGCCCATAAAAGGCTGTGCTTCAGCATCGTACATGCCAACTTGAATATTGTTGGTGGCTGCAATCAATTTTTTAAGGATCGTATCACCAGCCTCACCATGTTGAATAAACAAACGGCGAGCACAAGTACAACGTTGACCAGAAGTAACAAAGGCAGATTGAATAATATCGTGTACTACAGCTTTAGTATCAGCCGCATCTTTGACTATTAGTGGGTTATTCCCCCCCATTTCCAAGGCTAATATTTTCCCAGGATGCCCAGCAAATTGTTCATGTAACAATCTACCAGTACGGGAACTACCGGTAAAAAACAAGCCGTCTAAGCCGTTATGAGCAGCAAGTGCTTTACCTGTTTCTACTTCGCCTTGCACCATGTTCAATACCCCAGCAGGTAAACCGGCTTGTTGCCACAGCTCTAAGGTTTTTTCTGCGACTAGGGGAGTAAGATCACTAGGTTTAAATACAATAGTGTTACCCGCTAGCAGTGCTGGGACTATATGTCCGTTGGGTAAATGCCCAGGGAAATTGTATGGACCAAATACAGCCACCACACCATGAGGTTTGTGGCGAATAAACGCTTTGCCTAATGGCATGGCATTTTCTACTGTGCCAGTGCGCTCATGATAGGCCTTTTCAGATAAAGCTATTTTACCTATCATAGCGCCCACTTCTGTGGCGGTTTCCCAGAGTGGTTTACCGGTTTCTTGAGCGATGGTTAAGGCAAGTGCTTGTTTATTTTGGCCGAGTAATTCTGCAAATTTTTTCACATAAACTAAGCGAGCGTCAAAAGTAAGGTTGCTCCAAGCTACAAAGGCCGAACGGGCAGCAATGACGGCTGAATTCACTTGTTCTTGGGAGGCTGATTTCGCCTGCCAAATGATACTTTTCTTAGCAGGATCAATTGATCGAATATCGTGGCCTTGGCCTGTAAACCAATTGCCTGCGATAAAATGTGTGTGATTATTCATATTTATGTCCTGAAATGGGAAGGAGCAAAGCGAATGTTGTCGCCATCACTTACACCGAGTGCATCGGCGGCTTGTTGACCAATAGTGGCATGTTCAGTTTCTACATCGATAACCAGTGACGTACAGACTCCACGGAAGTCTTGTACTTTAGTATTGATAACAAAAAAGCTTTGTTGATTATCATTAACTACATCGGTCACTCTAATCTGCATTTTTCTACTAGCTTGCGCGCTACGGATATGTTTTAAATTTGCTTCAACTGTGGGACCCGCATCGAAAATATCTACATAACCTCTACAGCAAAAACCTTCTTGTTCGAGAAGTTGTAATGCTGGTTTGGTTTTTTCATGAACTTGCCCGATCACGGCTTGGGCTTGTTTACTTAAGAGATTCACATAAATTGGATATTTTGGCATAAGCTCAGCGATAAACTGTTTTTGACCTATGCCAGTAAGGTAGTCAGCGGTGGGAAAATCCATTGAAAAGAAATGTTCTTCTAACCATTGCCAAAAGGGCGATTGGCCGTTTTTGTCACTAATACCGCGCATTTCAGCGATAATAATTTCGGCAAAACGGTTTCTGTGTTCCATCATAAACAGAAAACGGAACTTGGATAATAATCTCCCATTTAAGCCTTCTCTAGCACTCTGCCGCAAAAATAATGTGCATATTTCAGAGACACCTGTGTAATCGTTACACAAGGTAAGGATATCGACATTATTATAAATTTTGAGCTCACGAGATGCATGAACCACTTTACTTAAATGGTAATGATAAAATGCATCGTCTAAACCAACACCAGCTACAATACCGCTAGTTCCCACAACTTCTTGGGTCTCTTGGTCTTGCATCACAAACAGATAACTCTCATCTGCTGGCTCGGTTACATTTTTTGTAAAGGCTTGAACCGACTCGTCTATTTTACTTCTAAGCAACACTTCATTGACTGGCAACGAAGTAAAACCTATCCCAGATTCTTGGGCAATTTCATGCAGTGATGAATAATCATCTGGACGGATTGGGCGAATGATTTTCATGTTCGCTTACTCACTTAAAGGAGACGTCGGCGCCAACGACTTTTGCCACGGCTCGTTCGAACCGTGCAAGCCCCTCTTGAATGTCTTCATCAGGAATAATAAGTGACGGAGCAAAGCGCACTACATTAGCACCCGCAATCAAACACATTAGATGTTCATCAGCGGCAGCGACTAAAAATTCCCGAGCGCGACCAGTAAATTTTTCATTTAATGCTGCACCTAACAAAAGGCCTTTACCGCGAATTTCTGAGAAACAATGGTACTGAGAATTGATTGCTTCTAATCCCTTACGGAAAAGCTGTTCTTTATGTTTTACTCCATCCAAAACTTCCGGTGTATTAACAATATCCAAGACTCTTTCGGCTATCGCACAACCTAGGGGGTTGCCACCATAAGTACTTCCGTGAGTACCTACTTTTAAATGTTTGGCAATTTCAGTGGTTGTTAACATAGCGCCAATTGGGAAGCCACCACCAAGTGCTTTAGCTGTTGTGAGAATGTCTGGTACTACTCCAAGCCCCATATAAGCATAAAGATCGCCAGTACGACCGACACCGGATTGTACTTCATCAAAAATAAGCAAGGCCTTGTGTTTGTCACACAAAGCACGCACTCCTTTTACAAAATCAATGGTAGGACTGATTATGCCGCCTTCACCTTGCAATGGTTCCATCATCACCGCACAGGTTTTGTCGGATATTAATGCTTCAAAACTCGCTAAATCATTATAATCTGCATGTTCGATGGCCCCTGGCTTAGGACCAAAACCATCTGAATAGGCGGTTTGTCCACCCACTGTGACGGTAAAAAAGGTGCGGCCATGAAAGCCCTGATTAAAAGAGATAATTTGATCTTTCTGCTCGCCAAACTGGTCAAGGGCAAAACGACGGGCTAGTTTTAATGCCGCTTCGTTGGCTTCAGCGCCCGAATTAGCAAAGTATACTTTTTCGCCAAATGTGGCACCAGTGAGTTTTTTGGCTAAGCGAAGCGCTGGCTCGTTGGTGAGAACGTTGCTCAAATGCCAAAGTTTTTCGCCTTGCTCTGTCAATGCAGAGACAAGTTCAGGATGGCAATGACCTAATACGTTGACCGCAATTCCCCCAGCAAAATCGATGTATTCGGTACCTGCTTGATCCCACAAGCGAGAGCCTAATCCTTTTACCGGAATAATTGCTGCTGGATTATAGTTGGGAACCATTACTTCATTAAACAAGTCGCGAGTTACATTCATACTATTGCCTTTTAAGTGTCATATTTTGGCTTAAAAAAGAGCGATAGTATGGCAGAAGGTTTGGCACTTGTCTTCACGGATATTAAATGCAAAGTGGCATTTTTAAAGGGGTTCACCTAGTTTTGCATGAATAGTGAATAACTATCTAGTCGCTGACAATATGGTTGACACTAAGACTGTCATGTCACCCCAATACTGGTAACCAGTATTGGGATTTTTATCTATTTTGCAGGAGTTGCATGAATATGCTTAAAAAATTTAATCGTTACTCACGCTTAGGTCAAGTGCGCGCATATCTGTTGTTTTAAGTACTTCTAAGGAACCTTTAGGCATGCGCAGTGTGCGTATGAAATCTTTAGACTGTTGCAGATCTATCAACTTATGCCCTTTTAGCATACGGTATTGAGCATAGGCTTTGCCTTGCTTTAAAACTAAAGCAAGGGGAGATAAATCTGCTGCAGCTGGATTATTTGCCACTTCAAACATGGCATTGGCAATAAATACTCTCTTCATTGTCATTTTATCAATTAATTTGGCACTCATATTGAGTGCGTGTTTTTCGATTAAATGGTTGAGAAATAGACCTGAAGGAGTAATTCTGGTCAAAGCAGAGTGTTCATCATGTTTTTGTGTCGTTTGAGTTTCTATTAGGGCCTCTCGGAGCACGTTTTCGAAGAGTCTGAAATACAGCTTTGTCACTACTACTTTGCCCATCATTTGTAACATGCCTAGGCAAAACGCATGGTTTGGGTTGACGCCAACCACAGAAGCTATTTGTTTGCAGGAAATTGCTGTTGCCAAGGCTTCTTCCCAAATCCTTAGCTTTATTTGTGGGTAAGGGTCGGTGATTTGAGGCAAGGAGCGTTTGAAGGCAAGAGATGAAAGTATAATAATTAAATTCTCTATGCCAAAAAAGTTCAGACCTACTCGCATAGTTTCAACTATTATAACTTTGCCCTTGTTGTCTATGCGCCGGTATTTAGGTTGATTAACGAACTTCATTAAATCATTGAAGAACCAAGGCAGCTCGGTGGCAAGGGGTTCAATTTTAGAAATGGTTGCTGCTTTGATACCTACCAAGTCAAGTAACTCGGGGAGAGCTCTGTCTATTCCTATGATTTTTGAATATAGCTGGTCTGTATCTTCCAGACTCATCTCTAGGCGCTTTGCCACTTCAGCATCTATTTGTTCGGCTATAGCGCTAAGGAAGCTTAGGTCAGATTTAGTGTTTAAGTCTTTTTCTCGAATAGCTTGTTTTTCAACGCGGAGCAAAGATCTGGCTGTTTTGCTTTGCTCAATCTCGATGACGTTTAGTGCAGGTTTACCCTCATCGAGTATGCCTCGTTGGGCCACCTTAACATCTAAAAACAAGGCTTCAAAGCGCTGCTTAATTAGGTTTTCCGCATTTGTGAGTGTACTCATTGATTATTATAATCTTGCATTGATGATAAAATTTTTTAAAGGTAATTATATACATACGACAACAATAAAAACTAGCGATTAATGTTTCGCTAATGTGACAAGATCCCTACAGCATCACTATAGTGCATCACAGTAATTCTGGCAGTTAAGAAAGTTGCTAAGTATACGATGGCCGGATTCAGTCAATAAAGATTCAGGATGAAATTGCACACCAAAAATCGCTAGCCTGTGGTGTTCAATAGCCATGACTTCTGTGTTTTCTATTAAATCCAAGGATGAAACCTTATTGTTGCCGTCGCCACTACACCACGCAGTTATTTTAAAGTCATCATGGATACTCACTCTATCTAACACCAAAGAGTGATAACGCGTAGCAACAAATGGCATAGGCACATCTTTAAACAAAGCAGAGTGGGAGTGATAAATTGCTGAGGTTTTTCCGTGTTTTATTTGCTGCGCGTTTATGACGTTGGCACCAAATGCCTGACCTATTGCCTGATGCCCTAAACAGACGCCTAAGATCGGGATGAGACCAGCGAATGCCCTTATTGCCTCAAGCGTTATCCCTGCACTATTAGGTGTACAAGGGCCGGGTGAAAAAACCAAATAATCTGGAGACAAAGTCGCTATGTCGGCGCAACAGATTTTATCATTGCGCCTAACTAATACTTCTTGTCCCAACTCTTCAAAATAACGAGCTAAATTATGGGTAAATGAATCATAGTTGTCTATCAATAGAAGCATTGTTGAATTTAACTGCCGACTATTTTATGGGCGACTAATTTAAGAGCGTTTAACAAAACCTACCGCTTCATATGCCTTAGCTAAGGTAATTGCTGCACGTTGACTCGCTCTTTCTGAGCCTTCACGCATGATTCTGTTTAATTCAGTTTGATCATCACGTAATGTGTGATATTTATCCTGAATTGGCTCAATTAACGCTACTATTGCATCGGCGACATCTGATTTTAAGTGACCGTACATTTTATCTTCGTAACTAGGAACCAGTGTTTCAATTGAGGTTCCAGTGGCACATGATAATAAGCTCAACAAATTGGATACACCTGGTTTTTCTGTCTTATCAAAGTAAATACGCGCTTGGTCGTCCGAGTCTGTTACTGCGCGCTTAATTTTCTTAGCAATTTTTTTCGGATCCTCCAATAGGCCAACAAAATTGTTGACGTTATCGTCCGACTTAGACATTTTTTTGGTAGGATCTTGCAAACTCATCACTCGAGCGCCAAATTCCGGGATATAAGGGTCGGGTATGCTAAAGGTTTTGCCATAAATGTTATTAAAACGTGTGGCAATATCTCGGGCCAGCTCTAAGTGTTGTTTTTGGTCATCACCTACTGGTACTTGGTTAGCCTGATATATCAAAATATCTGCTGCCATCAATACAGGATAAGAAAATAAACCAGCGTTGATGTTAGACACATTTTTTGCTGACTTATCTTTAAACTGAGTCATGCGATTGAGTTCACCCATCTGCGTATAACAATTCATCAACCACGCTAATTGGGCATGCTCTGGCACATGTGACTGCATAAAAATAGTGCTTTTAGCTGGATCAATTCCACAGGCAATATACAGAGCCAATCCGTCTAAGCAGGCTTGGTGGAGTGCTTTAGGATCTTGTCTTACGGTGATCGCATGTAAATCAACTAACATGTATAAACAGTCATAATCATCTTGCATATTGACCCACTGTCGAAGTGCACCCATATAATTGCCAATGGTGAGTTGACCTGAAGGCGCGCAGCCGCTGAGTACAATTGGTTTTGTCATGTTAAATTTTTCTACTTATACATAGTGTTGAAAGAAAGGTTAATTCACCAAAGCAAGTTCAGAGCGCATTTGCTCAATCACTAATTGATAATCTGCTTGGTCGAAAATAGCGGAACCGGCTACAAACATATCGGCACCCGCTTCTGCAATGGCGCGAATATTATCGACTTTTACGCCGCCGTCAATTTCTAATCGAATGTCGAAACCGGATTGATCAATTAATGCCCGAGTCTGCTTTAGCTTGTCTAAGCTGTGTGGGATAAAAGATTGACCGCCAAAACCGGGGTTAACAGACATCAACAAAATATGATGTAACTTATGCATCACATGATCGAGGTGTTGTAAGGGAGTGGCAGGATTAAATACCAAACCTGGCTGACAACCTGAATCAATAATTAGCTGTAAACTTCTATCGACATGTTGTGATGCTTCAGGGTGGAAGCTGATATAGCTAGCTCCGGCATCGGCAAACTGCTTTATCATATCATCGACAGGTTGAACCATAAGGTGAACATCGATATCAGCCGTTACACCATGTTTGCGTAATGCTTTGCAAACTAGCGGGCCAATTGTCAAATTTGGCACATAATGATTATCCATCACGTCAAAATGCACCACATCTGCACCAGCTGCCAACACGTTATCAACTTCTTCACCTAACTTGGTAAAGTTGGCTGACAAAATAGAAGGCGCGATTAAATAGGGTCTCATTATTTTCCTTGCTAACAAAAGCCACTACTTTACAGAAAAATTCCAACAGACTAAAGCGCCCTATTTGCACCAATAGTGACGGATAGTTCCTTTATGGTGCATTAGGTATGCTGAAAAAGTGCAGAGATATAAGATTCTAGGTGTTTCATACTTTGAAATAATCAATAAAAACAAATGGATAAGCGTTTTTTTAGGGTTGCTATTTAGTTGTAAAAATTTAGGCATTAGTTTTGCCTTATGTAGTGAATAAAATAAAAATAATATGCTAGAAAACTTAGTTAAATTACTGAAAATATTATAAATACAATCGGAGTACACACATGAAAACTTTAAAAATGACTGCAATCGCCGCCGCTATTATAGCAGCATCTAGTGTTAGTCAGGTGGCATTGGCTGAAGGTAGTGTTAGTGCTAACATTGGTTATGTTTCTCAATATTATTATCGTGGTATCCAGCAGACTGGTAGTGGTTCTGCTAGTGCAGGTTTGGATTATGAAAATGACGGGTTTTATATCGGAACTTGGGCTGCGGATGTGGCTGATGGTATAGAAGTTGATCTATACGGTGGTTATGGGATCGAGTTGGACAGTGGCCTTTTTTTGAGTTTAGGTGTAACCACTTATCAATACACAGGTAATTTTGACTCAGCCTATAACGAAGTAAATTTAAGTGCGGGATACGGATTAATTAGTCTTGGTTATAGCGTAGGTGAATGGGATGGTGAAGTAGGTAATGAAGCCGCAACGGAAGGCGACTATTCTATTCTTACTGTTTCGCTTGAAAGCAATGGCTTCAGTGGTACCTTTGGTACTTATGGTCAAGATACTGCAGGCGAATATTTCGAAGTCGGCTATGGTACTGAAATTGGCGGATTTGATGTAGGAGTTAGAGCCATATTTAGTAGTTCTGATCTTGATGACGATGAATCTATGTACTTCTCACTTAGCAAAGCATTCGATCTTTAAAATTGCTGTAAACCGTTAATTAATACTAAGGCGCATTTATGCGCCTTTTTTATATTTATAATGATTAACGACAAAGTGCCTAACATATGAGTTGAAGTGCAGTTGTCGCCTGTTGAATTACAGGTATAATGTGACAAAATATTTCAACGAGGATAACACTATGAATAGGAAGTCAAAATCGTTATTTACCCTAACCGGAATGACCTTAACCGGTTTAGTGGCCGTTGCTATATTAAGTGTTTCTCAGGTTTCGTTAGATAATAGTAATGTGTTTTGTGGAAATTTAGAAAATGTGGTGCTTGATCAGGAGCTACCTGTTAGCCACCCAGTGAATAGATGCGCTGCCGATCAGTCACAAGGTGTAAGTTGGTCTGAATGGTTCACTGGACGTTCAAGTTCATACCAGTTTCATTTCATTGATTTACTTGAGTTACTATCACGCTCAGGAAATAATGAAACATAGAGCCCAACCAAAACAATCTGAATTAGTCAGCCTGATAAAGGGCCAACAGTTCAGCCACTTTTAATCTTGTGCTACCATTTTGACTGATAAAACGACTGACCTGAAGTTTAGTCATAGCAGCGCCTTTATAAATATCCCTAGTAAATTCAGTGTCGTGATTACTGACCAATACTGGGATATTACGTGTGTAACCTGCGCGATGTGCTAATGATGCTAGTGTGACCTGATTATCCAGTGTAAATCCTCCGGTAGCATAACTATTGAACATAGCGGTTTTACTAATGGGCGCATAGGGCGGGTCACAATATATGACTGAGCCCTTTCGTGCTCTGGTAAACACCTTCTCAAAGGAGTCACAAGTAAAAGTCGCAAGTTGAGATTTCTCTGCAAAATACCAGAGTTCTTTTTCTGGAAAGTAGGGGGCTTTATACCTGCCAAAAGGCACATTAAATTTACCACTATTGTTATAGCGACATAATCCGTTATAGCCGTGCCTATTTAAGTAAAGAAAATACAACGCTCGTTCATAGATATCTTCACTGTCATTAAACTTTTGTCTTATCTGATAATAACGTTGTTCATCGTTATAGTGGGCAGTGAAGAACTTAGCACTGTCGGTGATGTAATCAGAAGATTGCTGTTTTACGATATTGTATAAATTAATTAAATCGGGATTAATATCGTTAAGCAGATATTTTGAATAATTGCTATTCAGAAATACCGAACCTGCACCGACAAATGGCTCAATGAGTTTTTTAGCCTCTGGAAGTTTAGCGTTTATATCTTCAATAAGGCTGTATTTTCCACCGGCCCATTTCAAAAAGGCTCTGTTTTTTTTATTTTTTGTTACTGCCAATGTGTCAACCAAGTCAGAGCCGCTAATTTATCAGGCCGAATTGTAACGGTACTGGGCAAAAACAACAAATAGCTTAAGGCCTAGAGACCGTTATTTCTTGTTTAACTTGTGCAATACTCTTAACAAAAGGAGAATTCATTAACATGGAGTTTGCTAAATGAATTATTTCTGCTCTGGCATCTTCTATTGAAGCAAAATCTTGATTTTTTAGTAACACATACCAGTCTCCACCATAACGTTGGGTTTTATATAACCACAGTTGTTGGCTTAGCTGTTCATCCCTTACATAATCTTGCAATATACTAATATTAGCCATCGCTGCTATTTGAATGACAAAATTTTCATTAGGTAATGCCAGAATTAAATCAGCATTAGGTGTTAGAAATCCAGCGGTTTGCTTTTGCTGAAGGTTACCCAAGGGCAACTCTGTCTGCACGGCCATAGGCTCTAGTTCAACCTTATCTTCGATTCTATAGTCATTCACTACATTAGATTGTCTGTTGATTTTAACTGCGGAATCTAGGTTAAATTCAGTAGTTTGAGTCGGCTGCTCTGACTCAATAGGCTGAGTCGCCTTTATATCGACTGGAGCATCCATATTTTTGGTTGGTAAAAGTATTTTCTTTGACTGCTCTTCAAGTTTGGCACTGGCTGTGGTCCAATCAGTCACTAATACATCTTTAATGCTAACTTCTTTATCCATAGGCCCCCTTGTTACTGCTGTTAATTCTGCAATGGGTTGAGGTGCTGTTAGTTCTGCAATAGGTTGCGGTGCTGGTTGCTCAGTTTTTGCGGTTATCGGCTCAGTTAATTCGATATTAGCTGCAGCGATAACGGGGGGCTCTGTAGTTGATAGCTGAGTGTTAACGTATGCCTGCATAACCGTCACTTTTTCAGGGTATTGCCAGCTTAACATGCCGGAAAAAATGCCTAAAAAAGCCATTCCGCATAAAGTGGCCATCCACCACTTTTTATAGATAGGTTTAGCTTCGTAAGCTTGGTAATGACGATCTTCTATGCGTTGCGCGAACTTTTTTCGTTTATCTTGAATGAACGCCTCTAAATCAGAAAATTCATCAGTTTCTGCAATGTCATCATGCTGGATCTCAATGTGACTATTTAACACTATGGGCTGTTCTTTGGACCTAGCTCCCAAGCCTGACTTAGCTGACTCGGCCCAATCAGAGAGACCCATTAGCAATACATTGAGATGTTGTTTGTTATTGGCAAAGCGACTTTGTAAGACTAAATCCCACAGTTCTTTAACCAGCTTATTTGGCAGCTTTTCCGCTTGAAAAATACTGATCAATATTGGACCACTATGATTATTGAGTGGCGCTAACAACTGGTTCAGAGGCCGATTAAAGTCTGCTGCTTGACTTTGGCTAATCAGTTGACGAAACAATTTCTCTCGGTAGATAACTAAAGGGGTTAATTCATTTGCAGTGAACAGGGCCAAGTCAGCTTGTTCATTTTGATGAGCTAAAAAACTTTCTAGCACTTTTGATTGCTGCTGTATTTTGTCACTACAAACAAACACAAGTTGTGAAGAGTAACTAATTAGATAATCTAAGCGGTTGTTTAGTTCTGATGCTGCCATTTCATATACCTAGGTTGTAATGTTCATTGCGACGATGCAATAAACATAAATTTCATCCTAAGAAAGAATGGCGCGTAACACCTCTTCAGAGATTTTATTTGTTACCACAGCTTTGCCAATCCCCTTAGGAATGACAAAAAACAGTTGCCCTGCCTGCACTTTTTTATCGTGGCGCATATGTCGAACAAAGTCGTCATATGCCATGTCATTAGGTGCAACTGTAGGCAAATCAAATGCTTGTAGCAGAGATTCGATGCGACTGAATTCTGACGCTTCGAGCCAATTCATCTTAGTTGCTACTGCAGAAGCAAGAACAATGCCTGCTGATACCGCTTCGCCATGCAACCAGTTGCCATAGCCTTTTTCAGCTTCAATGGCATGTCCAAAGGTATGCCCTAAATTGAGTATGGCTCTTAAGCCTGACTCCCTTTCGTCAATAGCGACTATTTCCGCTTTGATTTCACAACATCTGGCGATCATGTATTGCAACGAAACGAGTTCTTGCTGCTTGATGGCCTGTTGATTCTCTTCTAACCATAGAAAAAAATTGGCATCGTAAATCACTCCATATTTAATCACTTCAGCCATACCGGCGGCAAATTCACGCTTGGGTAAAGTACTTAAGCTATAGGTATCAATCAATACGGCCTTAGGTTGGTAAAATGCGCCAATCATATTTTTACCCAAAGGGTGATTGACTGCCGTTTTCCCGCCTACTGAAGAATCAACTTGCGATAATAAGGTGGTAGGGATTTGGATAAAGGGCATACCACGCTGAAAACTGGCTGCAACAAATCCGCTTAAGTCACCCACCACACCACCGCCCAATGCGATTATTGTGGTGTCACGACCTGCTGACATTTCTAACAGCTTGGAAATCACCATTTCAAAGCTTTGCAGATTTTTGTGTTGCTCGCCATCAGGTACCACAATCTTACTGACTTCATAGCCAGCTAAGGCATCACTAAGAACGGGGAAATACAGTGGATCAACCACATCATTGGTCACCACTACTACTTTTTTGGTGATCAGATGTGTGGTCAAAACTGCAGGATCATCAAGCAGATTAGCTTGAATCAATATAGGGTAACTACGCTCACCCAACTCAACTGTTAGTGTTGCCATAAGTAGCCAGCCCTATTATTACTATAGTAGAAAGAAGAGTTACAGACCTATTTTAACTATGATCTGATTAGCCACAGCACGGGCACTTTGATCATCAGTATCGACGATATAATCGGCCGCATCTTCATATAGTGGATTGCGTTCTTCAGCAAGATTACGCAATACTGTTTCAGGATCATCTTTTTGCAACAATGGACGACGCTTATCACGTTGGGTTCGAGCGACTTGCTTATCAATGGTGGTTTGCAAATACACCACTATGCCTCGCGCTGATAGTCTGTTTCTGACGTTTTTGCTGACCACCGAGCCACCGCCCGTCGCTAAAACAATGCCTTGTTTATCAGTCAAGTCGTTAATGATGTTTTCTTCACGTAGACGAAAACCTTCTTCACCTTCAAGGTCAAATATCCAAGCGATATCTGCGCCTGAGCGTCTCTCGATCTCTTGATCAGAGTCAAAAAATTCTAAATGAAGTTCGTCTGCAAGGTGCCTACCAATAGTGCTTTTACCAGCACCCATGGGGCCTATAAGGAATATATTACGTTTTTCAGCCATTTTTGCTTATTTCACAACTATGTTTAAGGGGTAGAAAGTTCGTGCGGCTACCCTTTTATGGATTAACCAGACCTCGTCGAAAATTTCGAGGCGGCGATTATCTCAGTTTTACGGTGAATTTTGCAAGCTTTGTAAAGTTTATGGAGCAGGAATTATAAAAAAACAGCCTAATCAATAGATTAGACTGTTTTTTTTGGTGGAATTAAGGTGGCAACTTCGGAAAATGTTAGTTGGTTCTCAATTTATCCGTTAATATTTTAGGTGTGACAAAAATGAGTAGCTCGCGTTTTTCTAACACTTCTTGTGAGTTTTTGAATAAGTAACCAACAAAAGGTAAATCCCCTAAAAGTGGTACTTTTCTCACATCGTTTGAAGAACTTTGTTGGAAAATCCCGCCCAAGACAATGGTTTCGCCATTTTCAACCAACACCTGGGTGTTGATTTCTTGGGTGTCAATGGCCACCGCATCACCGGTAGGTGTTGAGACAGTATCTCCTCGTGTATCTTGAGTCACCACTAAATCCATAATTATTCTATTATCTGGGGTGATATGTGGTGTAACTTTTAAACTTAATACTGCTTTTTTGAACTCAACCGAAGTGGCGCCACTTGACGTTGCCTGTACATAAGGTATTTCAGTACCTTGTTCAATATACGCTTCATGTTGGTTTGCAACCGTAATACGTGGGCTTGCAATAACTTCGCCTTTGTTTTCGGACTCAAGGGCAGAGAGTTCCAAATCAATAATGGATCCATCTAGTAAGCGTGCAATCTGTATACCTATGCGTCCAGCTGGATTCTGCACCGGTAACGCTACATTTAGCCGGTCTGTAATAGAAGGAACCACACCGCTAGCGATGGAATCTGCACCGGTTAATGAGCCTGATACTGCACCATTGTTCACGGTATCGCTTAGTCCCCATTGCACACCAAGTGATTCGCTGGCGTTGTCTCTAACGGTCACCATGCGAGATTCAATGAGTACCTGTTTAATAGGAATGTCCAAGGCATCGACCAAGGACTTTGCCTCATTAATTGATGTTTGCGTATCTCGAAGTAACAGGGTGTTGGTTCTTTCATCAACGGCGACGCTGCCTCTGGGTGTTAAAATACTATTTTCAGTACCTTTGAGGATGGTTGCGAGATCTTGCGCTTTAGCATAATTAATTTGCACATTAGTCGAGACTAAAGGTGCGAGTTCAGCCACTTGCTGTTTGGATTGCAATTGCTGAGTTTCACGAGCCGTTAGCTCTTCCGTGGGCGCAATAAGTAAGATATTTCCTTCCAGTCGTTTGTCTAACCCTTTAATTTTTAAAATCATATCTAATGCTTGATCCCAAGGGACACCAGATAGACTAATAGTCACATTACCCGTCACAGTATCAGTTGTGACCAGATTAAAGCCGTTAACTTGGGCAATGATCTGTAGTACTTGACGAACAGGTACGTCTTGGAAATCAAGGGAAATAGGTTCGCCTGCAAAATTATTTTGCTGATCATCCACAGGCGCATCCTTCATGCGCTTCTCTATTTCAATGCTTAAACTATTGGTACTTTTTTGATGACGAAAGGTGATTTTGTCCTGCAGTGAAAATTCAACTCTGGTTTGTTCTTCATCTTGGAAAGTTTCAATGCCATTAACGGGTGTTGCAAAATCCACCACATCTAGTTTAAACAATTGTTCGTCGGCCAGTTTTGTTCTGGGTAAAACCAAACTTAAGGTTTTGCCTCTTTCACTCAACTGCAGCTGGAAGTTCTTATTGCTAAAGGTCAATAACACTTTTGCTCCACCACTTGGCAAGCGTGAAAACTGCACGTCTTGCAATTCAGAGCGAAAAATATTGTCTACTTGAGGTTCGGGATCAACTAATACAACCGCTTCTTCTTGGCTTAATGCTGCAAACGCAAATAGGCTAAAAACTATCGCTAGTAACCAATACCATGCCGAATTAGTTCGATTAAGTTTTTTGTTAAAAATAAAACGCTCAGACATTATTTTCTCCTGCCTTCGATTGCATGGTGAGTGTGGCTTGCTTTTTCTGCCAGCAGCCAGCACCATCGGGCAGCATTTCAGTAAAAGAAACTGTGCCATTTTGAATAGAATCGATTTTCCCAAAAAACAATCCTAGGTAATCGCCAATTGTAGCTTTAAATAAACTGCCGGTATTGGACTGAATCAGTGCCCATTTTTTACCATTAGATTGAAACACGCCGGTAATAGATAACGCATCGATGCCAAATTTTTCCAAGGGTTGTTTGCTTCGGTTAAAGTCCGGCTGCGCACAGTTTGGTTGAGATGCTACTTTCACTTGAACACCAGCCCCCGTATTTCTTGGTTGCTGAAATGGGCTGCGTAAGATATCTGCAGAATAGATAAAAGTAGGTTTACTTTCAAACTCGGGGTAGGGCTCTATATTAACTGCTGTAGTCTGTTTCACTTCAGCGATAAATACCTTTAAATCGTCGACCTTGGCTTCGCAGCCACTTAACAGCGTTGCGGCTAACACAATTTTAAGATATTTCATTGTGTTTGCCCCTTAGTTGTTGTGTCTTGTTCATTTGATGTTCTATAGGTTTTGGCCTGCACCTTGAGCTTAAGCGTATTACCCTCTTGGGTGACTTCAAAATCATGTACAGTGACAATACGCGGCAATCCGGCTATTTCTGAGGCAAATTGCCCAAAGTTGTGATATCCACCAAAGACTTCCATTTCAATAGGTAATTCTGAATAAAATTCTTTTGGAATTTCTCTTTGCCAATTCAATAATCTAAAAGTGAGCCCCGCAGACGTACCTACTAATGTGATGTCATCCAATAATCCGGGTGTTTCATTACTGGTAGGGAGGGATTTCAACATAGATGAAAAATCGCTTTTTAAGCGGCTTAATTGTTCTTCGTAGGCGGCTAAGTTAACGGCAATACGATACTTGCCTTGATAAGTTTGTTTTAACTTTAACTCGTTGTTTTGAGCCACTTCGAGTAGGGGTAATTTATCTTTCACTAAAAAATAATATCCACCTACTAAACCAATTACCACTACAAACAAAGCAACCAAAGATTTTACTTCAAAAGGCCACGTAGCGACTTGTTCGAAATCTAAATCATTGATCTCTTTTAACTTACTAACATCAAATTTCATTTGCTTGGCTCCTCGTTAATAACTGAGAAATCCGGTGCAACGCTAGGATTAATAGTAAAAGTGAGCTTAAAATCACTGACTGCTTCTAAAGCAGAGGTATCCGCCTTGATTGAAGATAATTCACCGCCACTGAAGACAGTTGAATCTTGTAACTGACGCATGAAATCCGCCAACCTGTTGTTCGATTCGCTGACCCCTAGTATTTCAATTAGATTGCCCTGACGAGAAAAACTGCGAAAAGATAAACCATGGGGTACCAATCGCACCAACTCATCCAACACTATTGGCACCGCGTTTCTGCTGGATTCAAGTTGTTCAATCAAAGCCATTCTTTGTTCAATGGCTTCTTTGTCTTTCTTGATATTTTTAATTTTCTCAATTTGTTGATCTAATAAAACCGTTTGTTGCTCAATAAAATTATTTCGAACATTTTGGTTATCTGTCATTTTCTCCAATACATTGGCAGCAGCAAACATTAAGCCAAAGGCACTCAGTGCAAGCACCGCAAGTAATGTAAGGTAATTCTTTTTATGCTCAGCTCTGCGACTTTCGCGCCAAGGCAATAAATTTATATGTGCCATGGTTGAAAACTCCTACTGGCTAAACCCGCCGCAATGATAAGTTGTCCAGAGACCTGTTCTAAATCTCCTTGGTTGAGATTGGCTGCTATCGCCATGTCGGTAAATGGATTAAAGCTGCTTACCTCAATACCTAAATCAGCAGTTAAGTCTTCAGGTAAGGATGTCAGATGTCCTCCACCTCCGCATATTAGTAACGAGCTAGGGCGACCTTCGCCAGATGCACTGATATACAATTGTAACGCTCGGTTAATATTCTGATGGAGATTGGCTAAAAACATTGGATAAGCATCTTGTTTCCAAGTTTCTGGTAATGTGCCGTCTGTCAATTGTTGTTCAATCTGAGAGCGTTCTTGACTGTAGAGTATTGTCAGGTCTTGGATCAGAGCATCCATTCCAAAGTTGTGATCTTTGGTATAAAAAACCTTGCCATTTTTTACGGCACACATTTGTAAATGGCTAGCGCCTATATTGATACAACATACAGTTTCGTCTTCTTTATGGGGGTAAAAGGATGCAACGGCTGCACCTAAGGCGTAACTTTCAACATCAACGATTTTGGCTTCGTAACCCACTTCACCCAATAAGGTGATCCTGCGGTCAACTAATTCTCTGTGCACCGCACTTAATAATACTTCTACTTTATTATTAGTGGTTTGACTTTCACTTATCTCTTCAAAGTCAATGTATACCTCATTCAGAGGATAAGGAATCAAACTATCTGCTTCTAATTCAATCTGGCTTTCAAGTTCGTGATCAGTCTGTCCTGGATCCATATATACAATTTTATTCAGAACGGTCGAGCCGGATACCGCTATGGCGACCAATTTGTTTTTATTTTTTAAGGCAAGCTTCACTTTCTTAAGTGTATGGCTTACAGCTTCGAAATCCTTAATGTCACGCTCTGCGAAAGCATTACCCTGAATGGACTCGCAGGCATAGGCTTGCAAGTTATATTGTTCACCCGATTTTTCGAGTACCACGGCTTTAATAAACCGAGTACCGATATCGAGGCCAATCATTTTTTGTACTTTTGGGCCAAATAATTTTTTCAATTGTTAGACATCCGTTTGAATAGGAATAAGTTCACAGCATCATTATTACGTAAATTTTTGTTTTTAATGGTTCTAATAACTGTACATAGGTATAAAATGTAGATCATTTATTAGAAGTTGCCTTGGTATTATCTATCCGTGAAGTTACTTAAACCCGCATTAATAACCATTTCTGTCACATTTGTTGTTGGCATCGTTATCCTATTAGGTACATATTTTTATATTAAAGCTGATTTACCTAGCGTCGACGTGCTTAAAGATGTTCGATTGCAAACGCCTATGCGTATTTTTACCCAAGATGGCAAACTCATCTCCCAATATGGAGTGAAACGCCGTATTCCGCTTACCCTTGAACAAATTCCGGAACAATTAAAACAAGCTGTTATCGCCACCGAAGATAGCAGGTTCTATGATCATCCGGGTATAGATCCTATCGGCATGATGCGCGCTTTAATTAATTTAGTCGTCACAGGCGAAAAAGGGCAGGGCGGCAGTACCCTGACTATGCAAATGGCGCGAGATTTTTTTCTGACCCGCGAGAAGAAATACATCCGCAAAATACGTGAAATCATTCTAGCTTGGCATATGGAACAACTATTAAGCAAACAAGAAATCTTAGAGTTGTATTTAAATAAGGTAGAACTGGGTCATCGAGCATTCGGTTTTGGTGCGGCAGCACAAGTTTATTATGGTAAGTCAATTGACGAACTCACATTGGCGCAAATTGCCACTATCGCGGGATTACCTCAAGCTCCATCAGCACTCAATCCTATTAGCAGCCCAGCACGTTCAGTGGCGAGAAGGCGTATTGTGTTGTTACGTATGTTGGATGAAGAATACATTAATCAAGAGCAATTTGAGCAAGCTGTAAACGCCCCTGTGACCGCTAAAAAATACGGCGCGGAAATTGACTTAGATGCGCCTTACCTAGCAGATATTATTTATAGCGAAATGATCGAGCTGTACGGTAAAGACGAGGCTGAAACTGGTGGCTATCAAATTTATGCCACTGCTTCATCTGATATGCAAGCTGCAGCGCAACAAGCTGTGCGCAGAAATTTACATGATTATGATGAACGTCATGGTTATCACGGTCCAGTCAAACAACTTTGGTCAACAGAAGTATCTGATGAGCAAAATGGGCAACGTTCAGAGTTTGAAAAATCTGAACTAGATAATGCAGTCCCATGGCCCGAAGAACAAATGTTAACTTACCTGCAAGATGTACAAACCTTCGAATCAATGCAACCGGCTATAGTTGTTAAAGTGAATGAAAAAGACATCATCATTTTTAACCAACAAGGCAAATACAATATTATTGATTGGGATGGCTTAGATTGGGCAAGATCTTATATAAATGACGCAAAACAAGGGCCAGCCCCGAAAATTGCCAGTGACATATTGCAACAAGGTGCGCTGATTTTAACGCGCCAAAGAGAAGACGACTTGCATTGGCAGCTTGCCCAATACCCGCAGGCGAGTAGCGCTTTTGTTGCTCTGGATCCTAAAAATGGCGCTGCTCAAGCTGTAGTTGGCGGTTACAGTTTTTATCAAAGTCAGTTTAATCGTGCGACTCAGGCTGAAAGACAAGTTGGCTCAAACATTAAACCTTTTATTTATTCCGCGGCCCTTGAAAATGGTTACACGTTAGCAAGTGTGATAAACGATGCGCCCATTACTCAATGGCAGTCTGGCTCAGGAAACGCATGGCGTCCAGAGAACTCACCCGCCGAATATGATGGCCCGATCCGTATGCGTGTTGCCTTAACTAAATCAAAAAATGTGGTATCTGTGCGTCTGTTGAGGGCTGTTGGGCTTGAGAATGTTGCTGAGCATCTTACCCGTTTTGGGTTTGATAAAGATGATATACCTTTAGATGAAACCCTATCTTTAGGGTCTGGTTCCCATACACCTCTGGAAGTCGCAACCGCCATGGCAGTCATTGCAAATGGTGGGTTTTTAATTCAACCTCATTTCATCCAGCGTATCGAAAACGAGATGGGCGAGATATTGTGGAAAGCCAATCCAGTACATGCTTGCAATCCCTGTGTTGCTGATGTCCAGGCAAAACAAACTGATGTTGACCCAGAAGATATAGAGGCGCTGTTAGCCGCTGAGTTTGGTGTAGCGCAACAGGTCGAAGAACCTGTCAAAAATATTCCCTCAGCTCCTCGAGTCATCAGTGCAGAAAATGCCTTTTTAGTCGCAGAAATGATGCGTTCTGCGGTGCAAATTAATGGCACTTGGGATAATCGTGGTACGGGTTGGCGTGTCGCTTTATTGATGAACCGTCGTAGTGATATCGCTGGTAAAACCGGTACCACCAACGACGTACGCGATACCTGGTTTAGTGGGTTTACACCAGACTTAGTGGCCACCACATGGGTAGGGTTTGATGATAATAATCGTCGCTTAGGGCGTACCACGCGAAATCAAAATTTGGTCAACAAAAACCCACAAAAATTTAATTATATTGGTAACGCACTAATCGGCAGTGAGTCAGGTGCCCATGCGGCACTACCGGCTTGGATAAGGTTTATGCAATATGCTCTGGCGGATAAACCTGAACACTTGTTACCCATGCCTACTGACCTCCTAACAGTGCGCATTGATAAAGGTACGGGCAAACTTACTAGTAGAACAGATAAGACATCTATGTTTGAATACTTTGCTCAGGGCACCGAGCCTCAATCTTTTGTTGCTGATGCGCAAATTATTGAACCTGCAGATCAAGGTGAGCAAAGTCAAAAACAGATAGAAGATATATTTTAAATACCTTCACTGACCTAAGTGGTCAGTGAAAATTGAAATAACTATATAAACTCACAGGACAAAACGTTAATGGCTAATCCAGCTACAAAGAATGCGCTATACATTCCTCACTCTGGTCCCTCCCTATTAGAAACACCTTTACTCAATAAAGGTAGTGCATTTAGTTCTGATGAACGTATTACCTTTAATTTAACTGGCCTGATCCCGCCGCGGTACGAGACCATCAAAGAGCAAGTAGACCGCGCTTATATGCAGTATTCAAGTTTTGATCAGCCCATTAACAAACATATTTATTTGCGTGCCATTCAAGATAACAACGAAACATTGTATTACCGATTAGTTAAAGAACATATCGATGAGATGATGCCGATTATTTATACCCCCACAGTGGGTGATGCCTGTGAGCAGTTTTCAGACATTTACCGTAGCTCTCGTGGTTTGTTTATCTCTTATTCAGAACGTCATCAAATGGATGATATTTTACGCAACGCGACTAAGCGAAAGGTAAAAGTCATAGTGGTAACCGATGGAGAACGTATCTTAGGTCTAGGCGACCAAGGCATAGGCGGAATGGGAATTCCCATTGGTAAGCTATCTTTGTACACGGCCTGTGGTGGTATTAGCCCCGCATATACGCTGCCAGTGATGTTAGATGTAGGTACTAATAACGAAAAACTGTTGGCCGACCCTATGTATATGGGGGCGCGTCACAAACGTATCGGCCAAGAAGAATATAACGAGTTTGTTGATATGTTCATTAAGGCTATTTATCGTCGCTGGCCCGAGGTGATGCTGCAGTTTGAAGATTTTGCTCAGCCTAATGCTATGCCTTTGCTGGAACGTTACCGAGACAAAATATGCTGTTTTAATGACGACGTACAAGGCACAGCCGCAGTGGCAGTGGGTACCATCTTGGCCGCTTGTAAAAGTAAAAATACTAAATTGTCACAACAAAAAGTGGCCTTTGTAGGAGCGGGCTCTGCGGGTTGCGGTATAGCCGAACAAATTATTCAACAAATGTGCATAGAAGGCATTTCAGATACACAAGCACGTAGCCAAGTATTTATGGTTGACCGATTTGGCTTGCTGACTGAAGGCATGTTAGGTCTACGAGATTTCCAACAACGTCTTGTTCAGTCAACTAAGGCAATCGAAGAATGGTCTTTTAGCGGAGAATTTGCGTCATTGCTGGATGTGGTTAATTGCGCTCAACCCGATATTTTAATCGGTGTATCTGGGCAGGCGGGTCTGTTTACTGAACAAGTTATCCGCAGTATGAAAAAACATTGCGAATTGCCGATTATTTTCCCTTTAAGTAATCCCTCTCGCCAAGTTGAGGCAACCCCACAGCAGGTCATCGAGTGGACTGACGGTAAAGTGATTATCGCCACAGGAAGTCCGTTTAAACCGGTTGAATATCAAGGCAAAACCTACCCAATTGCTCAGTGTAATAATAGTTACATCTTCCCTGGCATTGGCTTAGGCGTGATTGTGTCTAAAGCCAGTTTGATCAGCGACGAAATGTTAATGGCAACCAGCGCAGCGTTGGCCGAAGCATCACCTCTTGCTGCTAATGGACAAGGTGAATTGCTCCCTGCGCTAGGTGAAATAGCGCAGCTGAGTAAAAAAATCGCCTTTGATGTAGCTAAAATAGCTATGCAGCAAAATTTGGCCTTAGAAGTGTCAGATGAAATCCTAAAAGAGCGTATTGAACGCAATTTTTGGATGCCTGAATACCGCCCTTATAAGCGCGTGAGTATTTAATTTGGCGAACATGAGTCCGCCAAATTACGATGGATTTTTAGTGCCTTAAACTCAAATCCTTTAGAAAAATCCTAAGGGGTTGGTGTCGTAACTGACTAACAAGTTTTTGGTTTGTTGGTAGTTACTGATGGCTACTTTGTGGGTTTCTCGGCCAATACCCGATTTTTTGTAACCACCAAACGTGGCATGGGCAGGATAAGCATGATAACAGTTGGTCCAAATGCGCCCTGCCTCAATCTGACGACCTAAGTGATATGCGCGGTTCATGTCTCGGGTCCACAATCCAGCACCTAAACCAAACTCGCTGTCATTGGCTATAGCAACGGCCTCGGCTTCGTCTTTAAAGGTGGTCACGCCAACCACAGGACCAAATATCTCCTCTTGAAATATTCGCATGCTGTTATTGCCTTCGAGCAAAGTGGGTTGTACGTAATACCCTTTGTTATAGGGGCTGGCTAAATTAGCCGCGCCACCACCGGTGAGTACTTTTGCGCCTTCTTTACGTCCTAAATCTATGTATCCGAGGATTTTTTCATATTGTTCGCTTGACACTTGGGCCCCAACTTGAGTATCCGTATCTAAAGGATTGCCACGAATGATACTATTGGTGCGAGCTACCACTAGCTCCATGAAGGGGTCGTAAATGTCTTGCTGTATAAGCGCGCGCGATGGACAGGTGCAAACTTCACCTTGATTAAAGAATGCCAAAACTAGCCCTTCAACACACTTACTTAAGTAACTGTCTTCAAAATCCATGATGTCTTTAAAATACAGGTTAGGTGACTTTCCTCCAAGTTCTACAGTGGATGGAATGATGTTTTGGGCGGCACATTTTAAAATATGAATACCTACTGGGGTTGAACCAGTAAAAGCAATTTTGGCTATGCGTTTACTGACCGCTAAAGCATTTCCCGCTTCCACGCCGTAACCGTTGATGACGTTTAATACTCCTGAGGGAAGTAAATCAGCAATCAGTTCAACCAACACCAATATTGATGCCGGTGTTTGTTCTGCGGGTTTTAACACCACACAATTCCCACTGACTAGGGCGGGTGCGAGTTTCCACGCTGCCATTAAAATAGGGAAATTCCAAGGGATGATTTGCCCAACCACACCTAGTGGTTCATTGATCTGGTATGACACGGTATTCGCATCAATCTCACCTAAGGTGCCTTCTTCGGCGCGCATACATCCCGCAAAATATCGGAAGTGGTCAACCGCCAGAGGTATATCTGCATTAAGGGTTTCGCGTATCGCTTTACCGTTGTCCCACGCCTCGGCTACTGCCAAAAGTTCTAAGTTTTGTTCAATGCGATCAGCAATTTTAAGTAAGATGTTTGAACGCTCAGTGATAGAGGTTTTAGCCCATGCACTTTTTGCTGCGTGGGCCGCGTCTAATGCCAGCTCGATGTCTTCTTCGCTAGATCTTGGTATTTCACAGAATTTTTCGCCATCAATAGGACTAATGTTGTCGAAATATTGGCCTTTGACAGGGGAGACCCACTGCCCACCTATAAAGTTTTGATATTGATCCTTAAAGGTCATAAGTGAACCAGCTGATCCGGGATTTGCATAAATCATCTATATTTCCTCAGTCTTTGCTTTGTTAATAAAAGTTTAAATAAATTCGTATTGATTGTTAATATAAACTAAGGGTGCTAAGAAGTACTTGTCTGGGAGTGCATATCACTTGCCTGACAATCCATGATTAATTTTGCTTGGAAAACACTATGAATAATGATGTGCGTGCAAGTCGATTAGGGCTAGACCAACCGAAGACGTTAATAGAGAATCGCGTAAGTTTCGCTGGCCCCCATTCTGAGTTAAGTATTTACGACACGTATTTACCTGCTGAAAAGGTATTGCTGCACGCTTCAGGTATATTGTATTGCGGTATGATCCAAGGAAAAAAGGTGCTGCATGGCACTCATCCGCAACAAAATACTTTGCAATCTCAAGAGTTTATTCCCCATCAATCTTTTGTGATGGCCGCCAATACTTCGGTAGCAATTGATTTTCCTGAAGCCTGTATGCACAAACCCACCCGTTGCTTGACCGTCGAAATCAGCAATGAGCGCCTTGCTTTGTTAGCTGAACAACTTGACACCACATTAGGCGCACCGCTGGCATTAGATAACTGGCAGGTGTTATCTGATATGCACTTGCATACCCAACATTCACATGGCACACAAATGTTACTGGAACGGCTTTTTAATAGTTTTGTCGAAAATGAAAGCGA
>Ga0316209_1001452_pt1 | contig 24347 bp, 21 predicted proteins | sample 6monopyrite_MG_FD_204945 | JGI IMG/M metagenome (GOLD analysis project Ga0316209, IMG submission 204945) | Microbial mat bacterial communities from mineral coupon in-situ incubated in ocean water Damariscotta River, Maine, United States -... | ecosystem: Environmental > Aquatic > Marine >...
AAGCGTGTCGCAAAGCGCCTCGACGTGCGGGATTGCGAAGAACACCTCGCCTACTTCCCGCCCTTTGTTTGATGGAAACGATCGCAGAAGCTGCACTTGCCGGTGCCGCCGACTCCTGCGCGCCTCGGCGACCAACGGATTGTCTTTCGTGAGCCAACGCAGCGAACGGCGGTAGATCGACCAGTCGTCATGATGGCGTATGAGCAGTCGCGTCATTGCAGGCACGAGCGACTCACGATCGGTTTCATCAGAAGCACCGAGCAGACGCTTCAAAGTCTCGGAGCGAATACGACCGAGCCAATTTGAAGGAAACCGACGAGGACCGCGAGCAGAACCGCGTGAGCGAATCGACTCCGAGAGAATGCAAGAGTCAGCGTAACGCCGATCGCGAGAAGCCTCATCGCTTGAGCGGCGTCTGGTCGCGAACCCGCCCCCGCAGCCCCGGCGAGGTATTGGCCGGAGGCCTCAGAGATCACAAGAAATAGGGCCATCAGCATGAAGAATGGCCGCGACTCCGCGAAATAGTGGGCGTGAATCGTGATCTTCGTCTCGCGCGGAATGCTGATCACGTACGCCGCCAATGCCGCGATCCACATCGGAGTGAACGCGAGCATGAACAGCGGCATGCTCCACTCAACTGCACGAACCGTCCACAGCTCCCAGACGTATCGCACGATATATGACTGGAGGACCATTGAGGCGGCGAGGTAGAGCGCGGCGTCGGAAAGGTTCGCTCGAGACCGGATCAGTCGGCCCCACGCAGACAAAATCTCAGAGATCGCGAAGCCTGCGACGATGGCGATCAGTACCAGTACGAACTCGAAGGTGGACAACGTTCGCTCCATAGCAACAGTCGACGGGAGGACGGAATAGGCGAATGCTAACAGGCCATCTTCGCCCGCGTGCGCCGAACCTTCTTCGGCACGCAAGTGGCGCGAACATTGTAACAATGAGAATGCCATGCCATCGATCGAGCTCGATCGGACCGAGGCGGGTCACTCCGAATACGGGCGCGCGGCGGAGCCGCGCACCGATGAGCCACTGGGTTGCAACGTCGAATCAGCCGGGCCCACACCAGATAGGAATGGCGCACCCGCAGAATCGGGAATCGCCTTCATATACGAAATTTCGGAATCCGATACGGCGGGGAACCCGAGAGAAGCGACGCCTTTACATTAGTTTACGCGAGCGACATAGAGGAGAGATACGCGAAACCCATCATGGAAGTCGGTTGCAACCATGTAGGCCCTCAGCACACGGTCAGACGCTTCGCAAAACCTCGACATAGGGATTCGCGGGCCGAATGCCTGACCGAATCCGTCTGGGTGCGAACTGTCCCCACGCCATAGCGCAAGGGTCTCCGGTGCGATGCGACCGCCGCACTCTTGAACGGCTCAACTTCCAACCGACCCTGGTGCTGTCGGAGACGAAGAAACGAGCACCAATACGACTGAGTCAGATACGAGCTTCCCGCTTTTCGGAAACGAAGAGGGAGGCAGAATGGTCGTAGGGCAACATGGGGAAGTCAGATGAGCGGTCCTGCAAAGCGGATAGCGAGTGTCGTCTCAGTTCTAGTACTTGGCGTGGCACTCTATTTCGCTCCGGAACAACTGCAGACGCAGATGATCAATCCAGCATTGCCGAATGAGGCCGAACTTCGCGCGCTGGGTCTCGACGAAGAGGGTCCGGAATCGGTCGGATATATCCTGAGCGCAAGTCAGGAATGGAAGTCTGGCTCCGACCTCGCACACCCGACCTTCGTCATCACCTGGGCTGATGGCAGACAACTCTTGATCGACCTCGGTATGGATAGGGAGACCGCCGAGAAATTCGAGCGGCACTTTCGAGACTTGGTGGGTGCAGGGAAAGCACAATTTCATGGGACCGTTGCAGATCAGCTCGGTGACGACTTGGCGAGGGTGAGCGGGGTCGCCCTGACGCATCTACACGAGGATCACGTCCAGGGCGTTCAAGCCCTTTGCCAGTCCGCAAAGGACAGGCAGATGCTCCTGCTACAGACCGACACCCAACGAGAGAAACACAACTCGATGACGTCGGTAGGAGCGGAGATGGTCGAGCAATCATGTCTCGAAAGAATCACTTTGGAAGGGATGGGGGTGCTCACGCACGACGATTTTCCTGGCATCGGGCTCGTCAAGACCGGCGGGCATACTCCGGGGTCGACCCTGATCGCCGTTGCAGCGAAAGGACACCTATGGCTCTTCGCTGGCGACATCAACGGTACGAAGGCAAATCTTGAATCGAATACGTCCAAGCCCCTGATCTACACCACTTTCATCATTCCGGAGAACAGGAGGCAGAATCGAAAGATTCGCCGCTGGCTCAACGAGCTCGACGCCAACGAGGACGTATCTGTCGTGCTGTCCCACGACCTGCTCGAGCTGCAGCGAACTCCCTTGCCGCGAATCGGCGGGTGAAAACCCGACTAACAATATCGACTCGCACGAAAGTGCTCGATTCCGTCTCCACCGCGCTCTTCCCGTATCTCCACGATGGCGGAGTTCTCCTCGGCGCTTCCGCATCGATTCTGATCGGGCACCGCTCTACCTAGCAGTTGCGGGCCATCATCTCGGACCATAGAAAGCGGACGTGCCCATCTGGAAGCGACGTCTCCTGACCTTTCCCTCGAGATCAAGGATACTACTCATGTCAATTCGATTCCTTCGTACGTTGCTCGTGCTCGAGCTGCCTTGTCGGCGACTCCAACTACCCGGGCGCTGCGGCACATCCGGAAATTTCCGACCCACGCCCCCCTTGTTGGCGACGTTCGTTATCTCAATGCTCGCATCGACCAATGTGGCCTCCGCGAACGACAGCTTTGCCCGTGAGATTCAGCTTATCGGCGAGCTGCTTAACCTTACTTCCGGCGACCGCGTCGCCGACCTGGGGGCTGGTCGTGGCGAATACGCGATCGCGGTTGCAGACGTGGTCGGAGAATCGGGAGTCGTGGTCGCCACGGAACTGCCGGACGACCTAGCCGAGCTCCGAGATCGCCTTCGCGACGCCGACCTTCCACAGCTTCGAACCGCGCAGGCCGAGTACAGCTCTACGGGGCTCGCCCAAGCGAGCGTTGACGCCGCTTATCTTCGCTACGTCTTCCACCATGTGGGGCACGGTTCCGGTAGCGAGCGGAAAGCGTTCGCCGAGGATCTCTTCGCGACAATCCGCCCGGGCGGGCGTCTCTTGCTCATCGAGTTCACGCCAACCTTCCTCCTGCTGGGCAATGGAGTCGAGCCGGAAACTCTCGTTGAGGAACTATCCGCAGTCGGCTTCCTCCCCCTCGACACCGTCTCGCCCTGGCCCTCTAGCAACATTATCCTCGATGCATATGGCATGTCCTTCGAGCGACCCATAACACCCGAATCAGACACTCATTAGCCAACTTTCGCGGGTAATCGCGTGGATCCGTCGAAGCGAGAAACAGCCCTAGTCCGGAACTTCTCCTCGATTAATCATTCCGAAGCGAACCTCGCCGAACCGTTCGATCGGATAGAGCACAGCTGCGTATGTTGAGTCACCCGTCTTCCAACCCCAGCTCACCGACTGCTTGTCCGAGATACATACCAAGACGTACTCCCTGCCTGCAGCAACCCCGATATCCAGGCGGATATGCGCGTAGCGGTCTCCGCGGTAACAAAGTGCTTCGATCGAGTAGTTGCCGGGCGGAACGTGTAACTCTTTGAGCTCCAGCGGCACCCTGAGCCCGCCCAAGTCCAAAGGGTCACCCTCGTCGTCCAGAACACGACGAATTCGGGATCGAAGCGCCGGCATGATGGCACTCTCCCCATTCTCGATCTGCGCAGTATAGATCCGAGCCAACTCGCTTGACGCTACTGAGCTCGCGTCTGGGTTGTATACCGCAAGCGTTGGTATCACCACGCACGCCGACAAGCATGCCGTCGCACCCATGACCAATGCGATCCGAAACGAAGCCCATTCTAAACGCCGCATCGATTCCTTCCTCTTTCCTCTTTCCTCGGGTCGTCGTGAATGGCCGCAAGGGCGACAGGAGATCTGTCGGCACGACGATTCCTCCCGCACGAGGTGCCCCGCAGCGTAACTCGTCAGAGGATATTGGACCAAGCTCGCTTATCACCAAGAGACGAGTTCCGGCCCCTGCCTTTCCCCCACCCGACAAAGACATGGATTACTCGCGTTAGGCTGTGACGCGGCACGCTAAGCGCTCCGAGACGCTACTCCTTCGCGATGAGCCCTTGTTGTTGCATCTCACCGGCAAACCATGGGGAAATCGCCTAGCGGCATCACCCACTGATCACCCCGCCGCCTTCACTCTTAAAGGCCGCTCAATTTGACGCCCCCGCAAGCCGAAGGGTCATCCAGGGGGACCTTTCATGTTGAATCTCGTGGGACTGTTCGGGCTCGTCGCATTCGTGGTCGCGAGCCTCGTTGTGGGATGCCGAATTCTGCTGCTCGCTCTGAGAACGCGCGGCCTTCCCGAAACGCTGATCGGTGCGTCACTCGTCTTGGCGGGAGGCTTCGGCACGGGCGGATCGGTTCTCCCGTTACTGTGGACCACACTCGAGCCGTCGGCAGCACACGTCATCTTTCAGATCGCCTCGGTTGCGAATCACGTCGGGTATACACTTCTCTTCATCTTCGTTTGGCGAGTCTTCCGCACCGGCACCCACTGGGCCACCGCGCTGTTCGTCGCTACGACCGTCGCCCTCGCCGCCGGAGGGATCGGACTCGGCCTAACGCTCGAGCTTGGCGAGTCGATTTCGCGCCCCGAAGGTCCCGCTCGCAGCTGGCTGCTCGTGAGCTTGGCAGCTCGGTTCACGGGCTACGCCTGGGCCTCGATCGAATCCTTCCGTTACGCCAGCATGCTGCGACGGCGCGCGCGTATCGGACTCGGTGACCCCGCAACCGCACGCCGCTTCTTCTACTGGGGTGTTTGCACGACCGCCGTCGTCTTGATCTGGGTAAACCTCGCCGCCGAGCAGCTCGTGCCATCAATCAGCGAAAACCCAGCGCTCACCCATGTGATTTCGGCCCTTCTCGGATTCATCGTCGCAGGCTCGCTCTCCGCGGCGTTCTTTCCTCGCGGTTCCACAACGCCAAACCCAGCAACCACGACGGTCGGGAGCGAACCTTGTGCCTGATTCGACGCTCTTCGACGAGACCGCCGAACGACTCGAACGAGTGACCTCGCTCGACCGACTCGAGGCCCGCGGCACGCTTCGGATTGCCCTCAAACAGGCGGGCTTCGACCCGAAACACATTCGCGCCAACGAGCTGGTCGTCCTCCTGGAACGGGTACTGCCTCAGGAGCTTACGGCACGGGGCATCGGTGACGCCGACTCGGTCGTACAGCGGTTAGTCGCGAGCCTCCCGACGACCGGCAACGGCGAATCGAACGAATCACCGGAGTCGGTATTCCGGCGACTCGGCGGCGACGGCTGAAGCGGCCCCCTGCGCCGTCGCGGTTTGCGTGGGGCCCCGTAGAATTCAGAAGTCAGGATTGAACAACGACGCGCCCCTTCATATTCGTGTGGAATGCGCAGAAGTAGTCATGGCTTCCTGAGGCCGGAAAAACGACGCCTGCCGATTGATTCGGCGCGAGGAGCTCTGTGTCCCAGGGATGCCCCTCATCCGAGCCGGTTGCCGTGTGCGGAACAATGTCCTCGTTCGTCCACTCGACCCGGTCGCCTACTCGGATATGGATCTCGTCGGGTTCAAAGGCGAAGTTTCGAATCACGACGGAATGAACAACAGGCTCACGCTCCCTGCCGTGATCGGCCTTGGACTCGCATGCGTGCGATTGCCGCGGGATCCCGAGGAGGATTGCGGCGGCGCTTACGCCTCTCAGCATCAGCCGCCGCCGCGTCCAAATTCCGTCGTTCACGAACCGCACTGAAGGCCGGCAACCATCATCTCGGCGTGGCCCTCATGCTGCTTGAAAGTCCGAAGAGCGCCATCCAAGAGTGTCTTCAACGGTGGGACGGTGACGCTTGGAATGAACGTCTCCGCGACAGTCTTGTTGACGATTTGGTGATAGCTCAACTCGTTCTGAGCATAAGCACAGTCAAAAGCCTTCCCTCGAAGGCCGGAAAGTTCACCGCGCTTATCGCTCGCGCCGCTCACGAGCGCCTTGCTCAGGTCGTTATCTTGGGGCGTCACGTTGAGTTTCGTGATCAGCGCGACTGCAGCATCGTTTACTGCGACGTGGTCACGAACCATGAGTTCTGCAAACTCACGGACCTCGGCATTTTCAGAAATTCCAAGAGCCAGGTGGGCATATCGGATGTCCAGCTGCCCAGCCGTGTAGGCCGTGTGGGCAATTTCGAGGTCGTTCATCGGCTTCGGGCTATCCGCGGTGGCACAACCCGCGGCCATCAAAATGATTCCGATTGAAATCGAAGTGAGTCGGTTCATGTTATGTGCGTTCCTTGCTTGCGAGATTGAAGAGTATTTGGATCCAGTCAAGATTCCTCCCAAAGGAGGCGATTGAGTCGATGTCCGACAATACTCTCTGGTGCTACTCGCAGTGGGCATCAGCCAATTCTGATCCGATGTGCAAAGAATTCGACACGATTTATCAAGACCGCTCTCTCCCGGGGGTTCGCCCCGGCCATGGCGTGAGAGGTCTGCGATTCACAGACTCTGCTAGTCGACTACGTACCCGTAGGTAAGGTTGCTACGCCCAACGCCCCGGGCGTGGTATTCGGCCTTCATCGCGGCGATCTGATCTGCGGCGACCTTGCTTCGCGCCGACTCGATGTCGAGTCCGTAGAGCCGCGCCCCGTTGCCGCCGAAGATCGCGTTCTTGACCTCCCCGTCTGCCTTGCCGAGCGGCGCGAAGCCGAACCGTTGTTGTAGGTCCTCGGGCATCTCTAGACGCCGAAGGGCTTCGATCTGCCATTGCGGTGAGCCGTACCACACCGAGTCGGTGCCCCAGACTACGTGATCGACGCCCATGCCCTTGACGAGTGTTCCGAGCATGGCTGCGCAGAAGCGGGGGTTCGTGACACAGGAGTTCGCGAAGGCGGAGCCGATCTCGCCGTAGACGTTGTCGACCCCGAAGATCTCGGGAATGCGCGCGAGGTCGCTCACCCACGCGATCTCGCCGGTCTTCTCGAACTCCGCCATCTCGATATCCGGCTCAGCAAGGTAGGGGCGGAGTCCGGCGTGATAGATGACGAACTCGATACCCGGCCAATCCTTCGCGGCCCGGCCGACGTCGTCGACCATCGCGTGCTTCCAGATTCCCGAGAGCGAGGTGAGATAGTCGCGGGGCAAAAGACCCTTGTGAATGCAGATGCGATTAATGCCCGACGCCATCACCTTCTCGTAGAAGGGATACATGAGTTTCTCGTCGTCGAGCCGGTAGGGCAGGTTTTGCGGGTGGAAGGGGTTGCCGACGGTGTATCCCTTCCAGGCGTCGGGTCGGAGCGTTTCAATCGCGCGGTCGATCTCGTCGAGCCATCCATCCTGACCCGGAGTGAAGACCGCGTGGCTTAACATGCGCCGGCTGCCGGCCAGTCGGTTCACGATGTCACGAGTCGCGGCCATCTGGTCGTTCGAGATGAGCAGCCCGCGAACGTCGCCGGTGGTCGGCGCGCTGCTCACGAGGCAAACCTTCGTATCGCTGTCGAGGTAGACCTCCTTGATGAAGTTGTCGAATCGGTATCGGTCGAGGTCGAGGCCGACCTCGTCGAGCATGCCCGGATTCCAGTGCTTCGACGCGTAACGTCCGTAGTCGAGCATCCAATCCGAATCGAAGTCCTCGTGGACGAAATGCACTTGGTCATCGAAGACGAACTGCGAAGCGAGTGATCGGCTTCGCTCGGCCGCGCGCTCGGGTTCGCTCGCCTCCGCTGGATCCACCGCGAAGAGCTGCCCGAAGACGGAGTTCATCGCAAGGAACGCCGCGGCCATTCCGCTTCCGCTCTTCAGGAATTGGCGTCGACTCAGACCGAGCGAACGGGCGTGCTCGTCGGCGGATGAGAGGAGGCGTGCTTCGACTTCGCGCTGCGCCGCGGTCTGCGGCAGCGGGTCGTACTCCCCATTCGAAATCGAGCGCGTCGGGACTGGGTAGGCATCGTCGGACTCGTTCGATCGGCGAAAACGCCGCCGGCGGTCCTCGGGACGGAAGAAGTCGACCACGTTGAAAACTCCTCGGCGCGGGTGGCGCGTGCGGGCGTTTAGTAAAAGGCGAACGTGCGGCGCTGGAATCTCCAGACACCGCCCTCTTTCGCGTACTCGTCCTCGTAGCAACCCACCGAACTCTCCGGCGTGCCCTCGCGAGTCTGACGGATCTCGAAGACCGCCTTCCCACGCGCCGCAGCTTCGCTTCGGAGCTCGATCCAGTGATTGTGGACGAAGGGCTTGGGATCGACTGTCAATGAGTCCGCGTAAAGCGCGCGGAGCCCGGACTCGCCGGAATAGACGTTGCCCAGCACTTCGACACGACAGTCCGGAACGAAGAGTGCGAGGACTCGCTCGACGTCCTTCGCGGCGATCGCATAGCAATAGCTCGCAAGCAGGTCACGGATCGCCTCGCGATCTTCGATCCGTGTGAGTCGTTCGGCATCCGTCATTCGTCTCGAGGCCTCTCGGGTTGATGGAAGAACGCGGCAGGGGACCCGATCGCCGGCAGAAAGTCGTGCGCGACGCGGAGCGAGTAGAGTCGGTCGATCTTTTCCTCGTCGTAACCGAGCTCCCGGAGCACATCCCGCGTGTGTGCGCCGACACGCGCCGTGGGTTGGAGGCGTCGATACGAGCGGTCCGTGCCGATCAAGACCCAGGCCGGAGCTGGAAGGAGAAGCGGAAGCCCACTCGGATGCTCGTCCCAGCGAAGGATCTCGAGCGCACCGCCCGCCAACTCATCGGCCGCGTCGTTGTCGACCGGTCTCGGATCATCCAGCAGTTCACCGAGGTTGAGCACGCGATGGCAACCGATGTCGTGCTCCGCAAACAGTTCGAGCCAATGGGACGCGTCCTTCTCACGGATCGCGTTTTCGAGCGCCTCCGCGTCGGCATCTTCCCGGCCAGTCACGACGTGCGCGAGTGCCGCTCGCCGATCGCTTCGAGCACCGACGAAGATCCATCTATCACGACAGGCATAGAGACGCTGCCACCAGATCTCGTTCGCGTCCCGCCGATCCGCGTCCGAAAGCGACGTCCCACCCGAATCAATCAACTCCGTGAGTTGGTAGTGATGTGCGCCGCGGACGAGCGAGGAGCGACCGGCCCCGGCAACTCCCGTCGTCTCGCGCTGATAGAGGCCGAGCACGCTCGCGAAGCCCGTCCCCAATCCGCCCATCAGGTCGGCGAAGATCTCGGTCATCGCGCGCGGCGCCTCGGGAGACCCCGCCGCCGCATCGAGCCCGGTCGCGAGATTCGGCATCGGGTCATACCCCGGCACGGCATCCCAAGCACTGGCGATCGAACCGCCGAAGGCCGAGTTCTGGCATACGACGACGTCGGAGTTGATCGCCTGGAGCTGCGCCGCCGTCATCCCGAGCCGCTCGGCGACGTCATCGAGGCGGTTGTGCACGACGATGTCGGCCCAGCGGACGAGACGCGCGAACGCCTCGCGACCCGGTGTTGTGCCGAGATCGAGGATGACGCTCCGCTTTCCCTGGTTCACCTCGAGGGTCCACTCAAGATGCATCGGCAGGTTGAAACTCTTCGGCGGCTCGACACGAACGACGTCCGCACCGAACTGCGCGAGGGTGTAGGCCGCGTTAGGCCCGGCAACAACATTGCAGAGATCGAGCACGCGAACGCCCGACAGCAAATCGCTCTTGCGCGTCGGCTCGCGCGCTTCGCGTCGGTCCGGCGTGCGCGTCGACGGCGACTTCGCCTCCGCCTCACCAAAGAGCGTCGCAATTGCCTCGTGACGAACGGATTCCGGTTCGCGCGCAGCGAAGCGCGGCCTTTCGCCGTCGCGGTTCGTCACGTCGGCGATCGTGCCCGATGCCCTGATCGTCGTTGACCCGTCGTTCATCGGCGCAATGAGCCCCGCCGCCTCGACATGCGGATCGCGCATCCACTCTTCGCGAGTGCGTAGATACGCGACCGGGATGCCCGCTGCGGCGAAGGTCGCTTGCCAATGATCGGCCGGCTCACGCGCGATCCGCTCCTGCACACATTCGATCACACGGAGGCTGTTCTCCCGGGTGAGTGTCCAAGAACTCGCCAGGTTGTTGCCCGAGCCGAGATCGATGCGCTCCCACGGGCTCTCGATCACGAAGCCCTCGCTCCGCAGCTGGACCATCAGGCCGAGGATCGTGAAGAAGCGCTCCGCCATCTCCGGCTTGATCGGCATCAGCATGAGCCGACGACCGTCTGCGCTTGTGTACGGATGGGTCGTAAAAATTGGCGGAGCGAGAGCACCCAGGCCAGCAGCCTTCTCACGACGCGTCGCCTCATCATCATCGGGATCGAGCGCGAGGGCTGCAACGGCCGACGGGAGTTCCGACGAACCGTTCGGCTCCACGCGAAGTCGCCCCCCGTCGTACACGAAGGTTCGCGTACAGGTCGAGAGGCCGGCGTTCACAAGAGGCACTTCGATATGGGTTCCCGCGTGACCGCGTTCGCGTGCGACCAGGGCCGCGACGACAGCGATGGCCCCGTGCAGACTGCCGAAGGCCGAGCAGATGGGGGCCGGAATCGGGAGCGGAGGGAAGTTCAGGTGCCGTCGCAACTCTGTGTCGAAGAGCGAAGCGGCGGCGGCGACGACGCCCTCCCAAGCTTGCAGGCTGGCACGTTCGGTGTCGCTCGACGCGAAGCCGGGAAGAGAGAGGGTGACGAGTCCGGGATTCTCCTGCGCAAGCGACGCACGATCCAGGCCGTGACGCGCCATGACGCCGGGGCGAAAGCTCTCGATGACGACATCGGCGCGAAGCGCGAGCGCCCGGGCGTGCTCGCGCCCCTCCGAAGTGGCGAGATCGAGTTCGAGGAGACGTTTGTTGCGATTGAGGACTCGATGTTGCGGCGCGGGTAGCTCGGGGCCTTCGGGTCGCATCACACGTACGACGTCCGCGCCCTGGTCGGCGAGCAGCATGGCCGCCATCGGTCCGGCGTAGTAGTGGCCGAGATCCAGGACCCGAAGGCCGGCGAGCGGTCCGTCCGTCACGGCCTCAGGCATCGTCGTCCTCAGAAAGCCCCTTCAGGCCAGCGTCTTTGAAGAGCGATCGACCTGCGAGAGAACCTCCGTCGACGATGAACTCGGACCCAGTGCTGTAGCTGCTCGCGTCAGAGGCGAGGAACGCGACCATCTGCGCAACGTCGTCGACGGTACCAATACGCGAAATCGGGAGGTCACCGATCACGGATTGCCGCGCCTCTTCCGGGAGTTCGTCCCAACCGACCATCGCTGTGTCGATCGCACCGGGATGCACCGAGTTCACGCGAATCCCGTCGGGCCCGTAGTCGATCGCGGCGGTCTTCGTCATGCCCCGCACGGCCCACTTCGTCGCAGAGTACGGAATCGCGTGATACACGCCGCGGAATCCCGCCGTCGACGAGATATTCACGATCGAGCCCCCTCCGGCCGCTTTCATCGCTGGATGCGCCGCGCGCATTCCAAAGAAGACGCCCATGAGGTTCACGTCAATCACCTGTCGGAACAGTTCTTCCGGGGTCGAGTCGACGCCGGCGCCGGGCGGCGCGATGCCCGCATTGTTGACGAGCACATCGAGCTTGCCGAATCGATCGACCGTCCTTCGCACTGCCTGTTCCCAATCGGCGTGCTGCGTAACGTCGAGCCGGACATAACATCCCGCTTCGTGGAGCTCCTCTGCGACCGATCGCCCCTCCTCTTCGAGCAGATCCGCGACCACGACACGCGCACCCAACTCTGCGAAGAGTCGCGCCTCCGCGGCGCCCTGCCCCCGCGCTGCGCCGCTGATCAGGGCAACCTTCCCTTCGAGATGAATCATGAATCGCCTCCGCTCCGCCCCTGGGCGAACCTCAAGTTCAAAACGAGACTTACACAATGCATGAAGGAATCCAAGATTATGCATGAGATCGATCGATACGATCGGCCTGCCGCATGCCACGCGGACCCGGTCAGCGGGCGCTGAGGCCGCTCACGAGATCTGCGATCTGATCCCGGATCCACTGAAGCGCGGGCGACCGCGCGTTGCGCTCGTGGTAGATCGAGTAGACGGGAACCGGGTCGAGGGGGATCGGAGGGCGATGACGCACGAGCGCTTTCGGGGTCTCGCCGATCTCGAGGAGCATCTCGGGCAGCGTCGCGACCAGGTCCGTCCGCGCGACCAGCGAAGGCACCTCCGCGGGCTCGGGGACGGTCAGCACGACGCGCCGCGAGAGATCCTCCTCGGAGAGGGCGAGGTCAATCGCGATGTCCGCGAGGTTCGGGTGGCTGACGACGATGTGACCGGCCTCGACATAACGCTTCAGGGTGAGTCGCTTTCCGATCGTCGGATGACCCTTTCGCGAGATTGTCACGTACGGGGCCGACAGTAGGAAGTCGCTATAGAGGTCGCGCTCGTCCGCGGGAAGGTAGGAGCTGATCGCGAGGTCGACTTCGCCGCGCTCGAAGCTCGACAGCATGTTTTCGCCGCGAAGTCCGGGGCGCACGATGAGTCGAAGCCCCGGGGCGTGCTCTTGGAGTCGGCCGACCACGAGAGGCAGGATCGTGCGCTGCGCCGACTCGTCGAGGGCCAGACGGAACGTCTCGTTCGAGCGCGCCGGATCGAAACTCGGGGCACCGATGAAGACGCTCTCGGCATCTTCGAGGATCCGAAGCACCGCCGGCAACATCGTCCTCGCCCGCGCCGTTGGGACCATGCCCCGTACGGTCCGCAGGAGGATCGGATCGTCGAGCTGTTCGCGAAGGCGCCCGAGCGCGTGGCTCGTCGCGGATTGGGAGAGGCCGAGTCGGCGCGCCGCGGACGTGACGCCCTGCTCTTGCAGGACGGCGGCGAGCACGACGAGGAGGTTGAGGTCGATGCCGGCGAGGCGCATGTCGGTTCTCCGAAGAAGGGGCGAGCACACGGGTATGCACAAGATCGATTACGAGCCTGCGAACAATGCAGTGTACAGATTCGACGCCCTAGGCCATGCTGATCGACGAGGAGACGAAGAATGATTCCGAAGACCTCGTTCGCCATGGTCCAGACCGCAAGGCGCACGCTCGAGGGGCGCGACTTCCCGATCCCAGACGTGAGTGACGACGACGCGATTCTAAGGGTCGAGGCGTGTGGCATCTGCGGCAGCGACTGCGAGCAGTTCGAAGGAGAGTTGCCGTCGCCCTGGCCAGTGATCCCCGGACACGAGCCGCTCGGTCGCATCGCCGCGATCGGCGATGGCGCGGCGCGGCGCTGGGGCGTCGACGTGGGAGACCGCGTGGCCGTCGAGACGCTGCTCGCTTGCCAGCGTTGTCCTGTCTGCCGATCGGGCGAGTACCAGCGCTGTCCGCAGCTTCGCGTCTACTCCCTAATCTCAGCCGAAGACGCGCCCGCACTCTGGGGTGCCTATTCGCAGTATATGTACCTCGCGCCGAGCTCGATCCTACATCGCATGGACCCGGCGATACCGCCGGAGCTCGCGGTGCTCTTCAATCCGCTGGCGGCGGGCCATCGATGGGCGGTCGACATCCCGCAGACGCGTCCCGGCGACTGCGTTCTCGTGATGGGACCGGGACAACGTGGGCTGGCCAGCGTGATCGCGTGCAAGGAAGCGAATGCCGGGCAGGTCATCGTGAGCGGACTCGAGGCCGACGCGAAGAAGCTCGAGGTGGCGCGCTCGTTCGGGGCTGACCTAACGGTCGATGTCCAGAACGAAGACCTCGCCGATCGCGTCCTCGAGGCGACCGACGGCCGCGGCCCCGACGTCGTCGTCGACGTCTCGCCATACGCGACACAACCCATTCTGGACGCGATTGAGTTGGTCGCGCGCGGTGGAACGATCGTGCTCGCCGGAATCAAGGGCTCCAACACGGTCTCCGGCCTCGCGAGTGACACGATCGTCGGCAAGGAGATCACGATCAAGGGCGCGACCGGGGCGACGTCCGCGGCCTATCGCGCCGCGATCGCCACGATCGAGGCCGGCCGGGTTCCGCTCGCACAGATGCACACGCACGAGTTCCCGATCGAGCAAGCCGAGCTCGCCATCCGAACCCTCGCGCGAGAGATCCCTGGCGAAGAATCCATTCACTCCTGCCTAATACCGGAACACTGAAGATGAACGCTCCCTCGATCGATCCTTGGGTCAACGTCAGCATGGGCGACCACGCGGACGTGGAATTTCTGAAGCGCGTGAAGGAGGACTACTTCAAGGCAGGCGCCGACTTCTTCCGGAACATCGAATCCGACGAACTCATCGACATGATGGACTCCCTCTCCGTCGAGAAGGCGCTGGTCACGGTATCGGGCAGCGAACCCAGCGAACGAGTGTTGCGCTTCACAGAAGATCACCCTGGGCGACTCTTCCTCGCCGTCGTTCCCGACCTGTCCCGCGGCCTCCGCGGCGTGTGGGACCTCGAGGAACTGTCGAAGCAATATCCGGTCGCGCTCGCGCGCGTCGCGCCGTTTCAGCTCGGGCTCCCGCCCGACGACCCGCTCTACTACCCGATGTACGTGAAGTGCGCCGAGATGGCGTTGCCCGTTGGTCTGAACACGGGGATCTGTGGTCCGCCGATGCCGAGTGAGTGTCAGCACCCGAAGCATCTCGATGCGCTCTGCCACCGCTTTCCAGAACTCACGATTGTGATGCAGCACGGCGCCGATCCTTGGTGGGAATATGCGATCCGATTGCTGATCAAGTACCGGAATCTCTTCCTGATGACTTCAGCCTACGCGCCGAAGCATCTCCCGCAGACGCTGCTCCATTACATGCGCACGCGCGGCAAGCAGAAAATTCTATTCGCCTCGGATCATCCCGTCCTCACGATCGAGCGTTGCCTCGACGAGGCTCAGGCGCTCGATCTCGACGACGAAGTCTTTAAGGACTTCTTGTACGGCAACGCGCAGCGTGTGCTCTTCGGCCCCCGCGCGCCGCGCCACGGCCCTTTCGCCATCGATCCGTTCCTAACGCAATGAACGCCGAGCGTGACCGCTCGCCCATCTCAAATCCCCCCTCTCGCGCCCCCAAGGAAGTCCCTAACATGAACGTCCACGAGTCCGAATCCTCCCATCGCCCGATCATCACCATCACGGCCGACACCCATGCCGGCGCTTCGGTCGAGGCCTATCGCGAGTATCTCGACGCGAAGGATCGCGCGGCCTTCGACGAGTGGCGCGGCGGCTACCAGAACCCTTCCCGCAAGCATGTCGGCGGGAAGAAGACGAAGAACTGGGACTCGGCCGAGCGGATCGCCGATCTCGAGGGGGACGGTGTCGCGGGCGAAGTGATCTTCCCGAATACAGTGCCGCCCTTCTACGAGCGCGCCTTTCACGTCGCACCACCTCCAGGTCCCGAAGACTTCCGCCGCAAGCTCGCCGGGACCCGTGCACACAATCGCTGGCTCGCCGACTTTTGCGCGGAAGCCCCCGAGCGCCGGGCGGGCATCGGCCTGATTCACCTGAATGATCTCGACGAAGCGATCGCGGATGTGGAGTGGATCGCGAAAAACGGTCTGCGCGGTGGCGTGCTGCTCCCGCTGCCCTCGCCGCAGGACGTCCACCTCCCCTCCTTGATCGACCCGCACTACGAACGACTCTGGGCGGCGATCCAGGACCATGACCTCGTGATCAACCAGCACGCAGGTCAGGGGAGCCCTCGCTATCCGGAGGCGCAGGGCGCGAACGCGCTCTGGGCATTCGAGATGACCTTCTTCGTACAGCGCGGGTTCACCCACCTCATCATGGGCGGCGTCTTCGAACGCTACCCGCGACTTCGCTATGTCCTCACGGAATCCGGCTGCGCCTGGGCGCCGCCGCTCCTCGAGCAGCTCGACGGACTTCATCGGCAGTGGAAGGCAGGGGCAATCGGCGAGATCGACATGTCGCGGGACCCTGCTTTGCCGGAGCCACCGAGCTTCTACGCACGTCGCAACTGCTACTACGGAGCAAGCTTCCCCTCGCCCGCCGACATCGCCGGCCGCGACACAGTCGGGATCGACCACATCCTATGGGGCAACGACTATCCCCACTACGAAGGGTGTTATCCGTACTCGCGCGAGAACATGCGCTTCGCCCTCTCGGATCTAGCCGAGGACGAAGTGCGCAAGATCCTCGGAGAGAACGCGGCATCGGTCTATGGCTTCGACCTAGCCGCCCTGCAAGCACCGGCCGAGAAGCTCGGCATCCTTCCGGCGGACGTCCGCGTTCCACTCGACGAGATCCCTGCGGATTCGACCTGTCTGAGCTTCATGAAAGCGCGAGCAGAGGCAGCTCAGGATCGATCGTTCAAGGACCAATCGTAGGGAACGAAGTCGACCCGACAGTTCCGGCACGCTTCGAGACGATCACGCGTCAAATCATCGACCTCCGCCGCCAGGTAAGAGAGGAGAACCGCGTCACGTTGTCGCGGCCCGGAACGCGACCTGAAATCTCGCGTGTACCAATCGAAAATTGAAGAGAGGCGGACGACTCCGGCTTCGGAATCGACCTCGACGTTCCGTTCCTCCCCGAGGAAGCGGCGCGTCTCGCGCGCAAGCTGCGCCTCGAGGCGATCTCCTTCAAAGGCTTCCGCGGGCAGACGGGGACAAGAAGCGGACGTACAGTTCAGAGCAAAGTGGATTCGAGGGTCCGAGAAGCGCTTCCGGATGAGGCCGTTCTCGAGGCTATAGAGGCGCGTCGACTTCCCACCCAGTCGAATCTCCTCGAAGACGAAGAAGCCGGCGCCGGCAGGGAGGAGTCTCGCTAGCCAAGGGCCGCGCACATCCTGCACGCTCGCGATCGGGTAGTGCGCCAGCACACGGTCAATCACGCTCGCGTTGTAGGCGTTGATCCAGTAGGCGAGCCGGTCGGCTTCCGTGCGAAAGTGCTCCGGGTGTGAATCGGGGCTCGTCTCGGCAAGCGCGTCCAGGTAGCGATCCAGGTCCGCCCGTTCGCGTGCTGCCTCGACATACGCGAGGCGTCCCTCTACATCGACGTGCCGCGCAAGAAAGCGATCGAAATCATCATGGCTGAACACGTCAGCCCTCCCTTTAGGCAGTGAACGCGATTCTCCGAGACCGCCGGTCGTTCCGCAGGCGGTCAGGAATCCGGCGAGCATAAGAAGGCCAGTGACGCGTAGCCAAAGCAAGTTGGACGTCTTCCGCCTCACCGTTCGCATGGCGCCCTTCGAAGCCGATATTTCCCGTCTCACGCCGAGCCGGCGACTTCTTCGAAAGAAGCGTTCTCGCGAATCTGTTCGTAGAACGAGCGACGCCTTCCCTGTGCGTTCGCCTCGCACATCGATACTTGCTCGCCGTCGATCACCACCTGAAACGCGCACGTCGCGACGCGCTCGCGTCCGCGCGGGGTATCGAGGACCTCGGTGCTCATGAAGTGATGACTGACGACGTTGAAGTAGTCGAAGCGCACTCGGCGCCGGGCCACGTCGGCCATGAGGCGAAGAAGTCCATCGGGTGCGAGTCGACGTGCGCTCCGGACGAGCTGCGGGATTCCTGAGAGCGCGAGGAAAGGCGCATGCCGAATCACCAGGGAGGCGGCGCGCACGATCGCCGTCCGCCGGTCGTCGAGCCGGAACGTTAAGCCCCCGAAGCGATCAAGGGCCGCCTCCATAACGGCATCCTCTCGCGCATCCATCGGGTCAAAGAGGGGATGGAATAGAGGCGTTCGACCGGGACGATGCTCGACCAGTCCTTGCTGGAAGCGGCTGCAGTCGGGATGACCCAGATGACCTGGACGGGCGGCAAGTGCCCCGGCGAGTCCGACTTCGATTTCCTTCCATAGCATCTCCCCCGAAACCCCCTCCGCGAGTCCGGTCTCGGTTCGCCCCACGTCCGCCATGGGCTGGAAGCTCACCATCTTGAAAACGTCCGCGTCGGCCAGCAGACATCGAACGATCCCGGCTACGCCGGCGAGGTTGCCGCGATGGACGGTGACGGTCGTTGCGACTTCGAGTGGCCTCCCCGTTCGCCGACGCACGCGACGGACGAGCACAGCGAAACGCCGACGCAGATCGTCGAGCTCGGCTTCGTGAGTGGCATAACGATCGCGTAGATCACGACGTCCACGCTGGGTGGTGTCGATGTGCAGCGAGATCTCGCGCAACCCGCCCACTCGAACGAGTCGTTCGAGCAACTCGGGATCACGCAAGAGCCTATCACCGTGCGTCATCAGCATGGGGACGAGGCCGGCACGCCGCGATCGTCGTACGAGTTCGACCAGTTCGTCGGCGTCGCGCAGCGTGAGTTCGCCATCCGTCAACTGGAGGTTGCCGCCGGGACCGAGCCAGCTTCGCAAAGCGGCGATCTGTTCGTCGAGCGCGTCGAGATCCAGCGGCGGAATGCGATTCGCTTCTTCGCCGAGATAACAGCCGCGACAAGCAAAGTCGCATCGAGGCATCGCGCCGATCAGCGCACCGCAGCCCGCATACTGCCGCCCGAGAAATTGTCCGGATCCAGAGAACTCCGAAGGAAGTCGTCGCGCCGCGCGCTCCAAAGCGGATCGCGTCTCGGGATGAATCGGCTCGAGCGCGGCGGAGATCAGCTGCGCGATCCGCGACGAGTGCGCCTCGAAGTACCCTGCCACGATCTCGCGCACACTTCGTCGCACGAGATCGCGCCCAGCGCGGAGAACCCCGCGCCACTGTCCGCTGATCTCCGAAGGGCTGATCCCCGGCCGCCAGGACACGGGCACCTCGCGGATGCGCGCGTCCACGCGGAGCGCCTGTGCCTGCATCTCCGCAGTCCAGCCGTATCCGCGATCCCGGAGTGGCAGCCGTTCGAGCAGCGCACGCGACGCGGCGCGAAAAGGTCCGAGGTCGGCGACGGGTCGGCCGAATCCTCGACTCAGGAGATCGCAGACGAATCGCGTGCCGAACTGCTGCGCACGGGTCATACCGTCGCATCCATTGCGCACGCCGATCACAAGCTCGACGTCCTCGTCGACGATGGGCTCGAGCAAACGAATCATCTCGGCGGGGTCATCGCTCCCGTCGGCGTCCATGAACACGATCACTTCGGATTCGCCGCGAAGGACGTATTCCAATCCGGCCGCACAAGCCGCGCCGTAGCCTGGTCGCGAGACGTGAACGACCTCGGCGCCTCCGGCCCGTGCGACATCGCCCGTCCCGTCCGTTGAGGCGTTGTCGACAACGACGACTTGGTCAACGAACGCCGGCACCCGGGGCAACCACTGCGGGATCGACGAAGCCTCGTTCCGTGCCGGAACGATCAAGGCAATGCGACGGTCACGGAACAAACAATCTCCTCCGCGGAGACCTCTCCGCTTCACTCCACGTCTTCTACGGGTGCGCCGAAGGTCTGGTTTCGCTTCCCTCCGTGCGATGACCGATTGGACGTCTTCACACGACGAGAGCGACAGGAACGCGTTCGCCACGATCGTGGCGGGGGGCGCCATGACGCTTACCTACGCTGCGCTCGCCGCTCGGTCGCGGGCGCCCGAAGGAGCCACGCTCGGCGAGCTCGGGTGGGCGACGCTCGCCTTCCTCATCGTGATGGCGAGTCTGGTCGCATGGTCGCGCCGATCTGGCCGGCAACCGGCGACGCGGTGGATACTCGGCTTCGCAGTCGTCTACCACGCAATCGGTGTGCTGGGCTCGCCGATCCTCGAGGACGATCCCGCGCGCTATCGACTCGACGGCTGGGTCTTCGCCGAACGGGGATCGCCTTACGGCCTGGCTCCGGAAGCCCTCTTCGAAGTCGATGTTCCCGCTGATGTTGAGGCACTCCTCGACGACGTGAATCACCCGGCGATTCCGACGATCTACGGACCGACGCTGCAATGGATCTACCGCGGCGCGCACGCCTTGGCGGGGACGGCACTCTGGCCGATCCAGGTCGCGATGGCCCTCGGCAGCTTGATGTTGCTCTGGCTCATCGCGCCGCGCGCTTCACCTTTAGCCCTCGCCTTCCTCGCCTGGCATCCGCTCCTCATCAAGGAATTCGCCTTCACCGCGCATCCCGACGCGTTTGCAGTTGCGCTCGTCGTCGCGGCGGAGCTCGTCCGGCGGCGCAGCCCGTGGGCGGCGGGTGCGCTTCTCGGCCTCGGGATCGGCGCCAAGCTCTTTGCCGTGCTGACCGTGCCCTGGATCGTGCGGCGATCGCCACGGGCTGCGCTCGCAACCCTCGCCACGCTGGCGGCGCTCTACGGCCCCTTCCTCACAACGATCCTCGCACCAACGGAAGCGCCGTCCCCTCATCTCTCGATGGGCCTAGCATGGGTCTTCAATGCGCCGGCACATCTCGCGTTGGCCCCGTTCATTGGCTCGACTGGCGCACGGTTGGTCCTCGGCCTCGCCGCAGCCACCTATCTCGGCTTCCTTGCGTTCCTCGTCTGGCGAGCGCCTGCCACAGGCGAGATCGAATCCGACCTACCGGGCCAGCGCGTGTTCGGCGTGATGCTCCTGGCGCTTCCTGTTCTGAACCCGTGGTACGTGATCTGGCCGCTGGCGTGGTGGGCCCGGGCGCCGACGGCCTGGCTCGCCACGACGTCGCTGGTGGTGCTCGCATCCTACGTGCACGGCCTGAATGTCGAAGGCGACGCCTTCGAAGCCTACGTGATCCCCGCCCCGATCATCGCATTCGAAGCGTTCGCGATCCTCGCAGCCGCATGCTGGGACGTTCGCCGGCGCGCCGAAAACCGCTGACGCTTCGCGATCGACCAGAGGTGTCTTCAGAGGCGAAGCTAAAGCCGAAGTTAGAGCCGAAGTCGATAGCGTTTGTTCAGGTAGTACACGAGATCGGACAGGTCCCGTTGCGAGAGCTGATCCGACGCTAGGCGCGAAGCATCGGTGCAGTCGACGAGCCGTGCCGCCACCTGGCCCGGACTCGTCTTCCGGAGGGGGCGCAGCGATCCCGCAGACAGCTCTTTTGCGACGAGGCGCCCGTCTTCGTCCGCTTCCTCGGACGAAACCGCGACGCAGACCTCAAATCCATGGGCCGACGGAGCTCGGCCCTTCGCCACCTTCTTGCCGCGCTCATAGGCCGCGTCGGTCCGCTGCTGAGGACTGCCACCCCCTCCGTAACCACCACTTCCGCCTGAGGCCCACGCACTCACGGCCACCAACGAGATCGTACCCACGATCCACCCCACTCCGAACACGATCCGACGCATCCCTGCTTCCTCCACTGGCTGTTGTCATCTCGAAGTCCCTACGAAGCAACGGCGCTTCTCGTTTCAGTAGGTCACTAGAAAACGTCGGCGCGACCGGGACAGGGACGAACGTAGGCAGGAACATGGATCAAAGAAGATTCGAAGAGTCGATGTGACTGAAGCGGTACGAAAACGGGGATTCCATCCAGCTTCACGCGGACGCTGACTCGAGACACTCCACCAGCAAGCCGAGCGTGGCGCGCACTCTCTCGAAAGTGTTGCCATGAAACGCGTCGGGCTCGATCCGTCTGAACCAGTCCGCCCAGGCAGCCACCGCGGTGACTTCTTCAGCGGTCAGCAGCGTCCAGCGGGGTCGGAAGAAGTCATCCCAGTAGTCCGGTTCCGGACTGCGGTCGAGCATGCCGATAATCGAGTCGTAGGCGTTGGCGTCCAGACGGCCTTCTCTCAGACTCACCAACAGAAAACCCGGCAGGTAGTAGCAGAAGGCCTCCGGCGAAAACCAGAACACCGCATCTGAGTTTCGCTCGACCTGTTCGAAGGTCAGCTCTTCCCAGCGCACGCCTTCGAACGACATGACCTCCCCATACTCGACATCGGAGAGCTGCTTCGAGTCACTCATCTGCGAAGGCGAGCCGCGGTGCGAGAACGCAGTGTCGAGCAGGCCAAGCGTAGTCTTCGCTTGCATCTCACGAGCCATCGTCGTCATCGCTCAACCCGGTGGACATCGCCCTTGGTCACCGCACTGCGCCACTCGCTCTGAATCGATTGCAACCCGTTCATGATCCGGTATTCATGCCGTCAAAACGCTGGGTGGACAAGGGGGTGCCGCCGACGAAGTCCAGAACGTCCCGAAACGGCTGAAATCTCATTCTGCAGTAGCCGAGCACCTCGCCCGTCCTCAGAATCGGTGCGGCCCGATATCGTTGAAATCGTGCCTGCGGCATCCCACGCGTCACCGATCGATGCTCGCCCACGCACGCCACACGCCGTACGATCGTGCCTCTCAAGCCCCAACACCTGCGATCCCGGCGTCCGCACCTAATGGGAGAAAACATGGCACTCGGCACTCGACTGCTCATCGAGACACGACTCTCTCTCGGCATTCTCGAGTCGACGCGACGATTCGGTCCGTCCACCATGCAGTGGGCTGCGCGGAGGGTGCTCATGAGCATCGCCCTCGTAAGCCTACTGGGCTGTCGCAGTCTGGCTCTGTCGAGCGACATCAACCAGCTCTACGGCGCGGGGCGACACGACGAAGTGATCGTCCAGGTCACGCACGCCCAGCAAGCCCCGGACTACAACCAGTTCACCGACGCGAACATTTCCTCGGTGCTCTGCTTCAGCTACTTCGCGGTTCGCAACTATGCGGAGCTCGAGAACTGCTCTCGAGCCTATCTTGACCGGATCGATCAGGGGCGTTCCGCGAATCCCAACTTTGCCCGCGGCGGCGTCCTGCATGGCATGATGGCACTCACCGCGCTCGAACTCGGCGAATTCGAGCGCGCCGTACGCGAAGCCCGTGCGGCGCTCGCCTACACGTCCGGTGCCAAGGAGAACGTGTTGGGCAAGCGCATCCTCCAGGACCGACAAGCCCTCGGAGACATCTTCGCCCGGCAGACCCTCGCACTCGATGCGCATAGACGAGGTGCCCAAAACGAAGTAGTGCAACACATCCGCGCTCTTGAACGCGTACCCGCTGCGTCGGGCAGCGTGTTCAGCGACGAGGTGCGCCGGGAGAAGGGCTCGGCACTCGCGAGTCTCTACTTCACCACCGGCGCGTACGAGAAAGTGCTCCCCGCTCTGAAGAAGGGCGACCGTAACGTCGCATTCGACGTCTTCATGAACGTGACCACGGTCGGATGGTATTCGGTCGTGAACGCGGGGACGGCCAACCTCTCGGGCATTGCCGAGAATACCCGGGGCCGCCTGAGCACGGCGTACATGCTCGCCAAGCTGGAACGAGAAACGGGCGATCAGGAGAAGGCGATCGAAGCGTTTCGTGTTCTTCATGCGGAACCGACTGTCACGCAGATGCCGGGTATCTACCGCTTGGTCTGCGAGGAGCTCTCGGCATTCGCGCTCGAGCGCGGCGACCGAAAATCCGCCATCGACTATTTACGACAGGCGGTCGACACGATCGAGCGTCAACGGTCGACCGTCAACCGAGAAGTCGGCAAGATTGGCTTCATTGCCAACAAGCAAACGACGTACGAACGTCTCGTCGCTCTCCTCGTCGAAGAAGGCAGGGCCTCCGAAGCGCTTCGCTACGCGGAACGCGCAAAGTCGCGCGCTCTGGTCGACATCCTCGCCGAGAAGCGACGCTTCGTCGCACGCGACGCGGATATCCCGGAGAACATCGAGTGGGTCAACCAGGAGGTCACCTCCGTTTCGCGTGCGTCGCTTGTCGCGCCCGATGAGGCGGAGCGTAGAACGCGCGGCATCCGCCGGAAGCGCGAACAGATCGAGGAGAGTTCCCCGGATCTGGCCTCCCTCGTCGTCGTCGGCTCCCTTCCGATTCCGGATATACAACGGCAGCTCGCTGCGGACGAGACACTGATCGAATATTTCGGCGATGCAGACACGCTGCATGTCTTTGTGGTCGACCGCAGCAGCGTCAAGGCGATTCGGCTTTCGACCCCGAGCCTCACTGAGAACGTGAAGAGGTTTCGCGCCGACGTGCAGTCTCCTTCCCACGACGACCATCGAGCGAGTGGTGCCCAGCTGCATCGCCAGTTGATCGCGCCGGTCCTGCCGCACGCGAAGCACGAGCGGCTCGTGATCGTGCCGCACGGCCCACTTCACTACCTCCCCTTCGGAGCCCTGAGTGACGACAACACGTTTCTCGCGGATCGATACCGCCTTCGAATCCTCCCCGCCGCGAGCGTGATGCGCTTTCTGGGCAGGGGGAGTTCACGCGCGCGAGGACTCTTCGCGATCGGCAATCCCGACCTCGGAGATGCCGAGCTCGACTTGCCCGCCGCAGAACGGGAGGCGCGGGCGATCGTTTCGACACGCCGAGATGCGACCGCTCGGGTCGGCGCGAACGCAACCGAGACCGCCCTTCGCAGAGAGGGATCGAAGGCGGAGATTCTCCATATCGCCTCTCACGGCGAGTTCGACGAGTCCCGCCCGCTCGAATCAAGA
>Ga0316209_1001454_pt1 | contig 24297 bp, 23 predicted proteins | sample 6monopyrite_MG_FD_204945 | JGI IMG/M metagenome (GOLD analysis project Ga0316209, IMG submission 204945) | Microbial mat bacterial communities from mineral coupon in-situ incubated in ocean water Damariscotta River, Maine, United States -... | ecosystem: Environmental > Aquatic > Marine >...
TTAGTTTCATCGCCTCATTAAAGGCATAAGCAAACTGTATATTATGGTAAAATACAGTTGGCATACTGGACCCGATACCATCAGTTGCGTTGAAATCATCACCCGAGCCTATCATCTGAATGGAATATGTCCCTGACCATTTTTCACCAGACGTTGTAAAGGAAGTATTTGCTCGCCAATGAGGATAACCACCGTTCCCACCACCGATAAACCCATCAAAAACAAAAGGTTCATCACCATCAAACGCTGTTGATTCATACTTGGCAAGATATGTAGCATTCACATCCAGACTATTTGAAAGCCCTGCTGCATCAAAATTATAAACCATGCCAAAATCAACACCTTTCATAACTTCTCGCCCAGTGTTGGTTTTTTGTGTTGAAAGATAATTGATATCACCGTTCACACTGTTTCTGGTGTGCGTGTCGGCACCGCAGAAAATATGCGATAGATTAGGCGAGTTATAGCAAATGGCCAGCTTAGTAGAACCCGGGGTTTCACGAATGGCGTCATCTATTTCAATATCAAAATAATCAACCGTGAACGATAATCCATCAAGTGGCTGTAACACCAAACCTAACGTCATTGATTTTGCAGATTCTGGCTGCAAGTCGGGATTGCCGCCCCTATCAGTCAAAATGGTATTACCCAGCTGAACATAATTTAAAGGCACACCTGCCGTTTGGCAGTTCTTATACACTGTGCTAGACGGGTCCTGCGACGCATACCCAGAACAAGGGTCCGTCGTTGTTAAGTTCCCTTCAGATACGCCGCCAAAGAGTTCAGGCACATTTGGAATTCTAAAGGCTGTTGTATAGGTACCGCGCAGCTTAATGGCGTCTGTAGCTTGCCAGTTAAGACCAATTTTATAGTTGGTGTCCCCGCCAAACAAATCATAGTCTGAGTACCGAATTGCTAGATCCAAATCAAGTGTCTGGACCATCGGCATATCTGCTAGTAAAGGAACATGCACCTCTGCGTATATTTCTTTGGATTTAGTTTTACCGGCGATCGCATCTGCCTGGTTTCCTAAAGCCAAACCAGCGACCACTAGTGAATCAGGATTACGCCATCCTTTTTCTTCGCGCCATTCGACGCCGCCCGCAACCCCAACGGTGCCTGCAGGGAGCTCAAACATATCCCCGCTGATATTGGCGCTAATGCTAATTTGTTCGTTACCACCAGTGCCTTGTTGATTAAAGACAATATAATCCAATACATCCTGTGTTACATCGCCAAATCCCAGATAGTCACCACAAGGAACCCCACCTGAACCACAAACAGTACGGTCTAATGTTTCACCGAACCGTTGCATATTGATGTTGTTAGCGATCGCATCAATGCCTGTATTACGGCCCCAATTGAAAGCAATATCATATGACCAATGGTCATTAATAGTTCCCTCAACACCGGTAACAACACGCCATGTATCAACTTCTTGCAGGAAGTCCCGTGCCCCATTTTCCAGCAACCGGCGACGCTCCAGTGTAAAGTCTACGCCAGTAGGATTTGTCGGGTGATCTGCCGCATAAAAAACATCCCTGAGTGTAGCAGGCGAAGCAGGCTGCATAGATTCACGGTGTGTATACATCAACTCTGCAAAAAGACGCGTATCATCATTTAAATTATAGGACCCTAATGTCGTAAAGCTAAAGCGTTCGATCGGCTGCACCGCGTTAAAGTACGGGTTATAATTGAATGAGTGTTTAGCACCACTATATCGTTCGTAGAAGTCACCGTCACCGCCGGGCGACTGGTTAAAGTTAATGCGTGTAGGCTCTGTCAACACCGTACCATCCGACAATGTTGCACCAGCAGGCAGTGTCGCACGGCCCCCAATAGTAGAGGAACTGCCGCCACATTCAAGGCTACCGCTTCCATCTGAAAATAAGGGACACGGTGCGCGACTATCATCCGCAAGCGGTGAAGCTTTGTTATCTTGATAACTCATGTTGATCATGATGCTGCCCGCATCGCTGGATGTACCCCACGTGAGATCTACTAGATACTCTTCGCCATCACCTTCATCTGTAAGGCCAAATTTTCCTTCTATTTCTAGCCCCTCAAACTCTTTTTTTGTAATTAAATTGACAACGCCGGCAACCGCGTCGGCACCGTATGTAGCAGACGCACCGTCTTTCAGAACCTCAACTTTAGAAATCAAAGACATGGGTATCATCGAGAGATCAACGCTACTATTAGCGCCCGTGCCACCAAACACAACACGACGTCCATTCACTAAAACCAACGTGCGGTTAACCCCTAAACCACGAAGGTTAATCTGAGGTGTACCCCATCCATTAGAGACCCAGTAAGCATTAGTTTGGTTTCCACCAAAACCTGCCGCTGAAGGTAAACGCTGCAATAATACTTCCAAGGACGTTACGCCCGTCGCCTCAATAGCAGCTTCGCTCAAAACCGTGACAGGACCTACACCCGTTAGGTCTTTGCGCTTAATTCGACTTCCTGTAACGACGACCTCTTCAAAGGTTTCTGTATCATCGTCGGCAGCATAGAGGGGAGTGCCACTTAATGTGCCAGATGATAAAGCCGTTATAGCCATTAGATATTTCATTGTATTCATTTTAGTCATTTTGTTTCCTCCCAGTCTTTTGAAAGAACCGGCATTTTGTAAAAGCCCCACAAACAAAGATCGCCCTTCAACACACGCCACTACAACAAACTGCCGTTAAACTTATACAGACTTGTATAGACAACCATATATAACAAACGCAACATATGAATGAATTTTAATGAGAGCAAGACTTATTGTTTCATGATTGGGATAAAATCTGAATGATTGAAATTGGTAAGAAAGAGTTCATTTTCTATAAATGGATTATATTTCCAATATATATTTATAGTTGAAATTAAATTTTAAATTAATGATTTTATAGATTTTTATTAGAAATATTATCTAAAATGATGATCACAAAATAGTGATCCGCTCAATCAAGGTCTATTGCTGAATTAAATCTATTTCCGAGCCTGTAACGGCTTCCAGGGAAAAACATCCGCACAAAGGTAATGACTTTGTCATTAAGGGAGGTTCGCCGCGTAAGCACCAGGCACGGTTCAGTGTTGGGCATTTTAAGCAAACGACATAGTTCTGAATTTGGCATCTCAGCCCTTATGGTGTGCTCAACCTCCTGCAAGGGTAACTTAGCTAAAAGGTAGGCTGTCGGTGTAATATGCCTAAAATCATTGGTGAGATAGTCTGGTGCCAAGCAAGGGTTGACCCAGCGGTCTTCAAGCTGCAGAGGCATCTCCCCCTCCATATGCACAATACGTGTTCTAAATAAGGTTGCACCAACAGTACTGTGAAATAAATCAGCTATTCTCTCATTAGCAGCCTCTTCGCGGCGAAGCACTACATCCGCGCTATAATTATGGCCTCGAGCCTTAATGTCATCAGCGATATTACGGACATCTAAAACATGGCCTTCATCCGTTTTCTCCGCAACAAATGTCCCTACCCCCTGCACTCTGGTAAGAATACCTTCATCCGTTAGTTCCCGAAGGGCACGGTGGGCTGTCATGCGCGCTACGCCATATTCACTCATAAGAGCATTTTCAGATGGAATTTTGTCGTTAGCGCCATAAGTGCCATCTTTGATAGCATTTACAATCTGGTTTTTTATCTGTTGATAGGGTGCCTGAATAGTTTTTGCCGTCACGAAACATACCCTCTGCCCATAGGGCTCTTAGTCTAAGTGCAAACACTTATTCTGGATTGAACAGGCGTTATTATTTGATACAGAATCTGCACTATAAGGGTATAAATAAACGAATGTAGTAAAATTATACAACCCATGTGCACGTCATCACTACTATAGACAACCCTGATGCCTTCTTGGCCCGGAAGTACGCTTTTGTAAATCTTTATTTGGTACCAGTTTTGTGGTCCCTAATAAATTGGCCGTAGGACACACCCATATTGCCCTATTCACGTCTTCATGCAGGGTGTTCTAATGATCATAGAAGGCAGCAAAGAAGCGGTTCGAGCAAAGAATTATATTGCAGAAAACGCTTCATACGAGACTTCATTGCTTTTATGGATTTATGTAAACGCTATTGTACAGCAGGGGTTTGAGAGAATGTGGCGGCAAAAAATTGGCCCCCACATTCTATAGTTTTAGCTTATTTATCCGCCCATTCTATTACTGCAATTTTCCAGGTATCCCCGTCACGGCGTAAAAGGAAAAAGGAGCGACCCATTTCATCATAGTCCTTGCCCTTATAACTGCCAAAAGTGCGCGAATGTGTAACGACCCAGGCGCGGTCACCTCCTTGTCCGCTATTGGTTCCAAGTATTTCTCTTGTCATATTAGGAACAAAAGCCATGTCAGCTTTCATATGCCCGCCCATATACTCGGCTTTGCTGGTTTGAGCGTGACCACCCTCTATAATCAACACATCATCTGCCAAAAGCTTATTAACTGCCTCAACGTCACCGCTTTGAAGAGCAGGATACAGGGCATTTGCAATTGCCGTTGGGCCCATCATGCCCTCAGCTGATGCACCGTGACCAGACTCACCGTGATCATGGCCGCCGTCATTTGCATGCTCTGCGGGTTGTTCCATTGGTTTAGCCGCCATGTCGCCATGACCTTCACCTTCTGCGTGCTCATGAATTGCCTCTTCTACCTTGGTATCATCATGCGCCTCGCCTTCCATGTGTGCGTGAGGAGCCTCTTCGGATTTGGCCTCACCGTGGTCATGGCCACCACCACCTTCCGCATGTGCATGGTTTTCACCAGATGTGTCCGGTAACCGCATAACACCAAGGCCATGGCGGAAAACAAGCTCAGCACCCAAATATCCTGTTGCACCAACAAGGCCAGCTACCACCAAACTCGCAGCCACCATAACACTGGAAACTGCTTTAGTGCGCAGGGTCCATATGGCCATAAGTAAAATAGCAACACCCGTTCCAAGTGCCCAGTTACGGTGTACCTTCATCACCTTATGTGCAACATCATCATGCGCCACAGAGTTATAGGCATCAAAACCAGCAAGAATTGTAAGTACGGTGATACCCGCACCCGTCCAAAGCGTCCATTTTGCTACGCGTTCAAAAGTATCCGTCTTGGATTTAATAACTTTTGACAGCACAAAAAATGCCGCTGATACAATAGTCAGCGCCACTGTAAAGTGCACCAATAATGGGTGCCAGTTTGGTATAATTAAATTGTCCATTTATCTCTCCTATACCCTTTAGTTATGATTGATTAATACTGATCTTTATTTCCCTAAACCTGTATCCCGTCTCTCAGTAATTCCGTTCCTCCAGCGTGTCTGTAGCCATGCTCGGCGACTTATCGTACCAACCCGGACTATCATAAATACGGCTGTCATCACGTATCTCGAGCATGATGAACATGCCACCCGTTGTTGTTATTTTGATTTTATACAGCATCTAATGGCCACCATTGTATGTGGTTTGGTAAGAGGGCACCTCTATGTGTTCTTCTCGATTTTTAAGCACGTTCATTTCAGGGTGTAATGTTTTGCTAGGAGCTGACATGACTGCCTGTGGTGCCTCAGGTTCAGCTGAGCGTGGCCCTTCTGGAGGAACCAAGACCATTTCAGCCCACACACCCAATAACAGCACACCGAATAGTATAAGAGGGAATTTTAACATGCGATTTCACCTAAAGAGTATGCTTGAATGCCGGATGCGTTCAATATTCCTGAACGGCAGCACAAGAACAGCAGCGCACAAAATGCCCTGTGTTAGTATCCTTTAAGTAAACCGGGGAGGGGGGGTAATATGTACTGCAGCAGCCGAAACAAAAATATTGTCTGTGGGGGAAAAATGTTCAAGCCCACCCCAGCTATCTGACAGTAATGGTTCATTAAATGTAAGACCGTAAACCACAAGTGAGCCGCAACAAACAGCTTCGCAGTCACTGTCATCCATATCTTGGTGATGAGAAATATCTGGATGATATGCCATTGAAGCTACATCTGTGAACATGACATTATGTTCACGCGCCGCAAAAAAGCTACTGGCAACCATATTTGTCATGCTACCTTGAGTTTTACTTGCGACTAGTTCAGCATTTTCATTGCAGCAACTGTGCGCAAAAACAGCTGAAACTGTAGGCAGCACAACCAATATGGCTATGATAAAACTAGTGACCAGCAAGCCTCTTATACGCATTAAAAAGTTCATAGAACAGCATCCTAACTCTGGTCTATACTCCAGGGTCAAGTGTTTATTGATAACATATCGGTGATAGTAGTTCACCTACCTCATGTCCCCAAAAAGAGAATGTCTTTTGACAAGCTTCTCATATTTATAGCGCTCGTTCAACTCGGTGTATGAATTATGGCCTACAGCTTTTATTCTATAATCCAAAAGCTAACGTTCTGGTGGGCAAAACCCCTTTGTTTTTATGCCCAATAACTCATATACATTTTACCTAAGGCTATTTTTAACAATCAGGTTTAATGACTAATCCCTTTTAACTTCCATAAGTTCGTATGAATATTATTTAAATTCTTCATTAGCTGAAGATACAGTTTCTCTCGTGTGGGTGTGCAACAAGTTGCAAACAAACCACCAATTGCCTCACCACATTTTTCAACGGCATCAATATTAGCGTTTATGGCCTCTGGTTTTGCTGTTTCTTTAAGGCCTAAATCTAGTTTGGCAAAACGCGCTTTAAGCCCCTGCATGCGTTCACTGCGCTCAGATAAACAGCATGTGCGCGCAAGCCTCTCCAAACCAAGTGCACAATCATCTTGCAACGTGCGGATTTGAACCGCAGTGGTTTGATCCAAAGGCTTATCAGCAACCATATTCATGTCAAATACCTCCGCGGCTTTTGGTTCAAAAAAGAGAAGCCTACACCTTGGACTGTGGTATAAAGTCAAGGAGAAACAAGAGATATAATTTAGGCTTGACCCTAAACTTAACTACAGGGTGTAAGGTTTTGCGAATCAGCAGCATTAGCTGGTAACTCAAATTTGGAGACGACCGATGCAAGAAAAACATTCTAAGCATCATACTATGCACAAACATACTCATGAAACTTCGGAAACAAAAAACACATGTTGTCATCATGATAATGGGCCTAAAGTAGAGCTCAGCGCCGAGCTTGCGGCCAAGTCTATCTATGTGTGCCCGATGCATGCCGAAGTGCGCCAAATTGGCCCTGGCTCGTGCCCTATCTGCGGCATGGCACTTGAACCTGAAATGATCTCTCTTGAAGAAGAAGCAAACCCAGAACTTGTAGATTTCAGCCGCCGTTTCTGGCTTGGCCTCTTATTTACACTGCCTGTATTTACACTTGAAATGGGCAGCCATTTCTTCCCTGTAATACATACACTGGTGCCCCCATCGCTTTCTGTATGGTTACAGTTTCTTCTTGCTACACCTGTCGTATTATGGGCAGGCTGGCCTTTCTTCGAGCGTGGGGCGGCCTCTTTCAAAAGCGGCCAGCTAAACATGTTTTCACTAATTGCTGTTGGGACAGGGGCAGCTTATTTATTCAGTGTCGTTGCAACATTTGCACCACAGGTGTTTCCATCGAGTTTCAGAATGGCCGATGGTACCGTCGCCGTTTATTTTGAAGCAGCCTCTGTAATTGTCATTTTGGTTTTGCTTGGGCAAGTCCTTGAGTTAAAGGCTCGGGCAGGCACCTCCACAGCTCTGCGCGCTTTGCTTGATCTTGCCCCTAAGATGGCAATGCGTGTTTCAAAAGATGGTTCAGAAAATGAAATCCTTCTCGAAGATGTGCAAATGAATGACATGCTTCGTGTGCGCCCTGGTGGCAAAATACCTGTTGATGGTGAGCTTGTAGAGGGTCAATCCTACGTGGATGAGTCTATGGTTACTGGTGAGCCAATTCCGGCTGAAAAAACTGTGGGCTCAAAACTGATCGGCGGCACCATCAATGGTACAGGCAGTTTTATTATGCGGGCTGAAAAGGTTGGTGCCGATACTATGCTCTCGCAAATTGTGCAAATGGTAGCACAGGCGCAGCGCAGCCAAGCCCCAATCCAAAGTCTGGTCGATAAAGTAGCGGCGTATTTTGTACCCTTGGTCATTGCTTCAGCCATACTCGCTTTTATTGTATGGGCACTTTGGGGCCCCGAGCCTTCCTATAGCTATGCACTCATTGCTGCCGTAAGCGTTCTGATTATTGCCTGCCCGTGTGCTCTCGGCCTTGCCACACCCATGTCAATCATGGTTGGTGTTGGCCGCGGTGCCCAGTCAGGTGTTTTAATCAAAAACGCCGAGGCACTCGAGCGCCTAGAAAAGGTTGATACACTTGTTGTCGATAAAACTGGTACACTTACCGTGGGAAAACCCGCAGTAACCCATATTGTAGCACTCGGCAGCAGTTCAGAAGAAGATATTCTTCAACTGGCCGCCAGCCTTGAGCAGGGCAGTGAGCACCCTCTCGCTGAGGCAATTGTTTCTGCGGCTAAAAAGCAGAATTTTCAACTTGAAAAAGTGTCTGAGTTTACGTCCATTACTGGCAAAGGCGTAACCGGTATAGTTGCAGGCAAAGCAATAGGCCTTGGCAACCAAAAGCTATTAGACGAATTACATGTAACGGCTGACAAAGCAGGAAGCACCGCTGATGCTCGACGCAAGCTGGGTGAAACCGTTATGTTCGTTGTGCTGGAAAAAGCTGTTGTCGGACTTATCTGTGTTGCGGACCCAATCAAAGACACTGCAAAAGCCGCCCTTCAAACCCTAAGACAAGACGGTCTACGCATTATGATGCTAACGGGGGATAATGAAACCACAGCGCAGGCTGTCGCGTCGCAGCTTGGTATTACTGAGGTCAGGGCTGATGTTTTACCGCAAGATAAACACATGATTGTCAAACAGCTGCAGGAACAAGGTAGCATTGTTGCTATGGCGGGAGATGGTGTCAATGATGCCCCGGCCCTGGCGCAAGCCGACATTGGTATAGCTATGGGTACCGGTACAGATATTGCGATAGAGTCATCGAGCGTTACACTGGTGAAGGGTAACCTTGATGGTATTGTGCGGGCACGACACCTTAGCCGGGCTACCATGCAAAACATTCGACAAAATTTGTTTTTTGCTTTTGTCTATAATGCGGCGGGTGTCCCTGTTGCAGCGGGTGTCCTATTCCCTGTATTTGGACTTTTGTTAAATCCCATGATAGCTGCTGCCGCAATGGCACTGAGTTCGGTATCCGTCATTGCGAATGCTCTGCGATTAAAGCGGGTGAAATTGTAATATTAAAAAATTCTTTGGCGAATAGTGAGGTGGGTATGTTGGCAGTGGGTTTATTCCAAGCTTACTCCCACCTTACTCCTTTACTCAGCAAGAGTATTTTTGACGACAAAAGTTTGCACCCCGCCACAGGTAAAGAGGCTATCTTTCTTTTATAACACGAGCTATACCCAGCGCGAATGTAATGAAGGATTGATAATGAGTGATTTACCTGCTTGTCCTGTATGCCGTTCCTCCTACGCTTATGAAGACCGAGAGATGCTTGTTTGCCCTGAATGTGCCCACGAATGGGTAGTGGGGACCGAACATGCAAGTGATGAAGAGGTAAATGAAATCAAAGATTCGAATGGGAATAGCCTAGCTGACGGCGACACCATCACTGTCATCAAAGACCTGAAGGTTAAAGGGTCTTCTCTTGTTGTAAAAGTTGGCACCAAGATTAAAAATATCCGCCTTGTGGACGGGGATCATGATATCGACTGCAAAATTGATGGCATTGGTGCCATGAAGTTAAAGTCAGAGTTTGTCAAAAAGCTTTAGGGTTCATCATCATATGCTCATCACTTTGACACACCATATATCTTCTTTGACAATCAAGAACAAACACCTCACTCTCCCTTAAACAGTCTTATCACTGAAGGGAAGACAGCATGAAAAACACCTTAAGTATCCCGGCTTCAAAACCTAGCTTTGATGCCCTTTGGGCCTGATAATAGACGAATATGATACTCCCCATCTTAAAAAATCTGCTGATAGGATGGCTGTTTATTTCGCTCTTTGCAGACCCCGCCTTTGCCTCTATAAAAACTGGCCTAACCCGCTGTGGTCATCATAAAACCGTATCTGTTTTATCCGGGGACAGCCTTCAACTACAAGATGGATCTACGATCTCCCTTAGTGATATTAAGGCACCAGAATTTTGGCCTGTAGACAGCCCTTATAAAAGCTGGCCATACGGCCGAACTGCAAAATTGGCATTAACTGACCTCCTGCGAAATCAAGAAATCTCTCTTTGGTGTACAAAAAATACAATCACCCCTTTCGGGAATATTAAGGCGCATATTTTTCTGCATGGTAACCTATGGCTGCAAGAATGGCTCGTTGAGAATGGACATGCCTATTTTTTCCCGTCAACAGCCACCCAAACCTTCACGCACCGTTTACTAAGTGCGGAAAACATGGCAAGGCGAAAAAGACTTGGTTTATGGAAAATTACAGGCCTTGATTTTATTTCTGCAACAGGAGAGGGCCTCAAACCCGGCTGGTTTCAATTAGTCACAGGTAAAATAGTTTCTGCCAAGCACATTGGAAAAACAATCTATCTTAATTTTGATACAGACTGGCGCACGGACTTTACTGTACAAATGAATACAATTACTGGAAAAAAACTCGTTCCTGCGGGACGGGAACTTTCTTCTCTTGAGGGAAGAGAAATTGAGGTGAAAGGGTGGGTGGAATGGAGCGGTGGCCCTAAGGTTATCATTAGCCATCCAGAGCAAATTCAGTTTCTACCCTTCAGCAAGTCCCGCTAATACAGGGTCCCCAACTTGTTTGACGAGCGCTTGCTTTAACTTTCCAAGAGCCTGTGCCTCAAGCTGACGTACACGTTCCTTTGAAATTCCAAGCTGAGAACCAAGCACTGCCAAGGTCACGCCTTCTGATTTCAACTGCCGCTCCCGAATAATGAAAGTTTCTCGGTCTGTTAAGTGCCCCATAGCAACTTCAATCAAGGCAGCTTTCTTCTCGTTATCGTGGCTTTCCGTATAAATTTGTTCAGGCTCAGGCGCTTCAGAGATAAGCAAATCTTGCCATTCTTGGGCTGATTCGTCGGCTACAGGCGCATTTAATGAGCGGTCACCCGCTGTCATTCTACCTTCCATTGCTTCTACATCACACAGCCGCACGCCCATTTCATCTGCAATTTGTGTGCGCGCAACAAACGACAAGGGTCGGTCGGGGTCCACACCCATTCGGGCTTTAAGGCGCTTCAGATTAAAAAAGAGCGATTTGTGAGCTGATGTAGTACCTGTCCTGACAATCGACCAATTTCTTAGTACATAATCTTGCACAGCGGCACGTACCCACCAACTTGCATACGTGGAAAAACGTACCTCACGGCTTATTTCAAACCGATACGCCGCCTCCATTAAGCCAACCGTACCTTCCTGAATAAGATCTGCAACGGGAAGTCCATAATGGCGATATTTGCTCGCTGAAGCGATGGCTAGCCTCAAATGAGCTTCTGTTAGCTTTTTGAGCGCATGTTCATCACGCTCTTGTTGCCAACACACTGCTAATTCAGCCTCTTCTTCTCGCTCTAGAATGGGAGCCTTCATCGCATGGCGAATAAGTCGCCTATCTTCAGTTGTTGCCCAATTACTCCGCGCCAAAATAACCTCCCGATTGCATCAGATGTCAATGGTTTATGCTGATAGTCAAAAGTTAGATATTACCAACCGCTTTCAATTTAATGAATTCGATTAATCTGGCGCATTATGAGTATTTTTAACAATATGTGCAGCTTTTTTTTAGTCACCGTGAAAAAAAGTGGCCTAATCATAAAAAAAGCCCGCCTCTGAATGGGGCGGGCTTTTAGCAAGTCTAGTGTTTTATTTATGCAACAAGCTCTTTTTCAAGCTTATCCATCGCTGCTGATTCGTCAATTTCCTCGACAGCAGCAAGTTCCCGAGCAAGACGGCCAAGTGCAGATTCGTAAATTTGCCGTTCACTATAGGACTGCTCAGGCTGATCAGCGCCTCGGTGCAAATCACGAACAACTTCAGCGATAGAAACGAGATCACCACTATTGATCTTGGCTTCATACTCCTGCGCACGGCGGCTCCACATGGTCCGCTTAATTCGTGCTTTACCTTTCAGTGTCGTGAAGGCCTCTTTCAGCGTTGCATCAGAAGAGAGGCGGCGCATACCACTGGATTCAGCTTTATTAGTAGGGACACGTAGTGTCATACGTTCTTTTTCAAAACGAACCACATAAAGCTCAAGCCGAGAACCTGCAATTTCTTGGGCTTCAAGTTCAGTGATTCGGCCAACGCCATGCTTTGGGTATACAATATAGTCACCAACAGCATATAGATTTTTAGATGATTTAGCCATACTGATGAACAGTCCTTCCTACAAATCAATTTGTCTGGTCGATCCCACAACAAACCAGAAAAATAATAGTTTCAAACGCAACCACACTTACATAAGGCCGCGGAAACCCCTGAGAATATCCCAAAACGGATTATTCCCATTCAAAGCACCAGAAAAACCAAACGCCCCACCATCATAGTGAAACACCAAGCCAAATCCGGCATTGATTAAATTATGGTGGTATTGACCACCTGCAACAGTGCTTGCTCAACACAGAATACACTGTGCCACAAAAGACATTGTAACATATTTTTCACTTAAAATGTAGAGGAAAGCTTTGTATAGATAGAAAATAAGCGATTCTTACGCGAGTCGCACTTTCAATATCTGCAATTTATATACTAAAAACCGGGTAAAAACCCCGATTTTTTAGTTTATCAGTACTATATTACTCTAACAGTAACATAGTTTCTCTAATCACCAGACCCTGGCTTTTCGGAGAAATATTCCATTTTTCCTTCTTTGCCTTTCCACTCATCAGCATCCTCCATAGGATCCTTCTTCGCGGTAATGTTCGGCCATATTTCTGAATATTTAGTATTCAATTCAAGCATCGCCTCAAGGCCATCCTCTGTATCTGGCAAAATGGCCTCAGCCGGGCACTCAGGCTCACAAACACCGCAGTCTATACATTCATCAGGATTGATTACAAGTGTGTTTTCCCCTTCGTAGAAACAATCGACGGGGCATACTTCCACACAGTCCGTGTATTTGCACTTTATGCAGGCTTCAGTGACGACATACGTCATCAACGTCTCCTTTATTGTTCTCAAAAAACCAATCAAGGGCTGGTCTTTATTTTTATGCCTAAAACAAGTACTTAAGGCAACGAATTTAAGTTGAAAATTTCTAACTAGTCCCGACCCAATAGCTTGTCTGTTGCGCGCCTCTCAGCTTTTGTTGGCCGCCCAGAGCCTGCCTCCCGGTGTGCAGGCAGTCCTTTCACCATCTTATCTTTATGCGTCTCAGCCGCATTCAGAACAGGGGGTGATTGGTCTTTATATAAGCTTTGCGCCTCAACAGCCGGTCCCCGGCGCTCACCCAGCGCCAAAAGTTCAATAACTTTGATCTCATGTACCTTCGGAAAGGTCAAGACATCACCAATAACTAGTAGAACACTCGCTTTAGAAATACGGTTCCCATTAACACGTACTTTCCCTGCCCGGCAGACTTGAGCAGCAAGAGACCGTGTCTTAAAAAACCGAGCCTGCCACAACCATTTATCTATACGTATTTTCCCGGGCTGCTCTGCCATTGTTGCTCAAAAAGTTATTTCTTGCTTAACGCATCTTTCAAACCGGCGAGAGCCGCAAAGGGCGAATCAGGGTCTGCTTTCTTTTCTCGCTTTGGCGGACGATTATCATGCGCGAATTTTGCAGGCTTACCTTTTTGGTGTCCTTTACCAGGGCGACGGCCCTCATTCTCATTTTGCTTGCTGCGGCCTTTAGTGCGTGCCGTAGATTTCTTTTGCTCTGGGCGCGGTCTGCGTTTCGGGGCCCACATAAAGAAAAAGCGTTCGATCAAGGTTTCTTCTTCAAGTGTTTCTTGAGGATCAACACTCTCTGCCGTGTCAGTTTTTGTCTCTGTCGCTTCAGCTACAGGTGTCACAGTCTCAACAGAAGGCTCTGCTATAGTATCAAGACTTACTTCCTTTGTGGTTTCAGAAACAGTTTCTGTGAGTGTTGCAGGCGCGCTTTTTAATGATTCAGCGATATTTTCTACTATCTCAGAAGCATCTGGCACAGCAGCTTCACTCTGTTCTGCCTCTCCAACCTTTGCTACTGGTGCAACCTTACGCACTTCATGCTTATAACCAGCAGCCAGCATAACCTCAGCGAAATCTTCGCCAGACAAACCAACAAGACCCATAATTTCAGGGGTCACTTCAAACCAATCCCGGTTTTGCCCAAGTGGGCGTACCGCATCAGCCAACCGCTCAAACATATCCATACGAACAGCTTTTTTGCCAACAGGTTTAAACCCAGCTAACTCATAAAAATCATTCGGGGCCGCTTCCTCAGTAACAACCCAAACCATACCGGGCGTAGGAATAGAGGGTAAACCAAGCTTTTTGTTAGCCATAGCCCACATTGCAAGACGTAATTCCGTTGCATGAGGTTTCATAACAAATGGCATATAAAGGTTAGATGCCCCAATACGAATACCAAAACGGCGGAGACCCTTACGTGCATCCTGATCAAGTTGACGCAAGTCATTATCAACCTTGTCGCGTGACATAACGCCGTAATGCTCAAGCAAACGGAAGGCAACCCCCCGAGCAAGCCCTGAAAGCGGCGCAGCGCCCTCAGGCGTTTCAATGTCCCCATTCAGTTCTTGGGCAAGCTTCACCAGTGGCTCAAGCTTTTCTGACACCCTCGTATCAAGCCATTCCTGAGTTTTTTCGCGCACCAGGTCAGCCATATCACCCGTAAGAAGGGAGTTTTGTACCAACTTCACCCGCGGCGCAAACAAAGCACCACTATCATGCATGGTAGCAAGAGCGGCACCTTCCCACATAAGTTTAGGCTGATCCAGACCATCTTCAAAGTTGAACTCAAGTGTTTTATAACCCACATTTGCGAATAATTTCGCACGGCGCGTAAGTTCTACCTGCAAGGCAGATTCAGCAGCAGCCTTTAACGTTTTCTGGTCATCACGAGCAGCTCCTGCTTCCACACGGAAAGAAAAGCCACAAAGTTCGCCAATTTCATGTCCTTCGACAGAAACCTGATTTGTTTCACTATCAATGCTCACGCTGAGTGCGTCCCTTTGCCTGAGCGAGCGCATGAGAAGGGCTGTTCGCCTATCCACAAAACGCTGGGTTAATTTTTCATGTAGGGCATCAGATAATTTATCTTCCACACTACGCGTTACATGTGCCCAATGGGCACTATCATTCAGCCAATCTTTCCGATGTGAGACATATGTCCAAACCCGAATACTGGCAATTCGACCGGCCAAGGTATCTATATCACCGACGGTATTGTCAAGGCGCTTAACCTGTCTAGCGAACCAATCATGGGGAATCGCCCCTGCTGGCCCCATTAAATCCGCATAAATACGACGCAACAAACTAAAGTGATCCTCGTACGAAAGTTTTCTGAAATCAGGAATTTGGCAAACATTCCAAAGCCTTTCGACTGCTTCATTATGATTTGCCAGTCCTGAAATGATATCATCTTCGGCAAGAACTTTCAGCGCTGTCAGATCAAGACTATCTCGCGCCCGGTGAAGCCCCTCAGTAGAGGCAGGCATCTCCAAAGAGCTAATTAGTCGGGGAATCGATGCATAATTTAAACGGTTGTTGCGCCAAAATAAATGCTTAACAGGTTCAAATTGATGCTCTTCAATTTGCGCAATCATCCTAGGGTCCATGGCGTCCCCGTCACCCCCTCCAAGGGTTGAAAAAGTGCCATTTGTTTTATAACGCCCCGCCCGGCCTGCAATTTGCGCCGCTTCTGCAGGATGTAAATCTCGAAAAGTTTGCCCATCAAACTTCATCAGTCCAGAAAAAGCCACATGACCGACATCCAAATTCAGTCCCATGCCAATTGCGTCTGTCGCAACAAGATGATCAACTTCACCTGACTGATACATTTCAACCTGCGCATTTCGTGTGCGCGGACTAAGGGCACCCATTACAATCGCGGCACCCCCTTTTTGACGGCGGATCAGTTCCGCCATGCCGTAAACATCCCCCGAAGAAAAGCCAACCACAGCACTGCGGCGTGGTAAGCGTGATAATTTCGCTGGCTTAATATGACTGAGCAGAGAAAATCGTTCGCGGGCAATAATTTCTGCTTCTGGAATAAGTTTTTTGATGAGCGGCCTCATTGTCGCCGCACCAAGAAGCAGAGTTTCGAACCGTCCACGAGAATGCAGGAGATGTTCCGTAAAAATGTGGCCGCGCTGCGGGTCAGCAGCCATTTGAATTTCATCCACGGCAACAAAATCTACTGAAGCATGCCGGGGCATTGCCTCTGCTGTACATAGGTAATAGCGCGCACCTTTCGGTACAATCCTTTCTTCGCCTGTAAGCAAAGCAACCTGATTTTTACCCTTAACAGCTACAACCCGGTCATAAACCTCCCGCGCCAGAAGCCGGAGCGGAAAACCCATCACCCCAGAGGCATACGCAAGCATACGTTCAACCGCATAGTGGGTTTTCCCTGTATTCGTTGGCCCAAGGACCGCCTTAATGATACCTGCCATAACTTTACGCCATACTCTATCAATCAGCCGTTCATATAAGGTGTGACACACTATTGCCAAACTTATTTAAAACCAGCCATGCAAGAGTAGCTTTCGTCCACAGGTGCAGTATGATGGTGAAAAGATAGAGGTTTATATGAAAAAACGTTTGGATCGCCGTGAGTTTTTGAGGTCAGGGACCGCCATAGGGAGCCTTGCCGTTGCTGGTGCCGCCCTTGCACAGGAAGGTGATAAAAGGCCACCCCTTTCTTCAGCCCAACAGCTTACTATTGCTGAAAGGATTGCTGATCTGAACTATACAGACGCTGAGCGTGCTCAAGTTTTCGAAAACCTTGACGCAATGGTAACCCGTGTTCGCGCACGCCGCACCGGTGCCCCTCTTGTGAATAGCGATATTCCGGCCCAAACCTTTGACCCGCGCTTGCCCGGCAAAACGTATAAAGCTCAGGAAAATAAGGTAAGACTATCTGGAAATAAGGCCGGCCCTCTGCCTCCTGACCGGGATATTGCCTTTGCCCCAATATGGAAACAAGGCGCCTGGATTCGACGAGGCTATATTTCCTCAAGCCGTCTCACTGATCTGTATTTACAGCGTATTAAAACATACGCACCCAAGCTCGACTGTTATATCACTGTCATGGAGGACAGCGCACGCCAAGAAGCCTTTCAGGCCGATGTCGATTTGCAAAACGGAAAAGACCGTGGACCCTTACACGGCATTCCATACGGCTTAAAAGATTTGGCCGACACGGCTGGCGTTCGCACTTCTTGGGGGGCAATGCCCTATAAAGACCGTGTTCCAGCTAAAGATGCAGAAATTGTTACACGGTTACGTGCGGCAGGGGCTGTACTTCTTGGTAAAACCTCACTTGGTGCTCTGGCCTATGATGACCTTTGGTTTGCAGGGCACACTAAGAACCCTTGGGATATAGAAGAAGGCTCATCTGGCTCAAGTGCGGGGTCAGCATCTGCGACTGCAGCGGGCCTTTGTGGTTTCTCCATTGGGTCAGAAACCCTAGGCTCAATTGTATCTCCCTCAGCACGCTGCGGTACTGTGGGCCTCAGGCCAACCTTTGGCCGTATTCCGAGAACTGGTGTCATGGCACTTTGCTGGTCGCTTGATAAGCTTGGCCCTATTTGCCGTTATACGGAAGACACAGCTCTCGTTTTATCTGCACTCAACGGCAGTGACAACAAAGACCCTTGTGCCTTTGATTGGGGCTTTGCTTATGACGGTATAGCTGCAGCATCTGACAGCATTAAAATTGGTTATGACCCTGCCTGGTTTCAAGACGCAACAGTAAGCGATGGCCTTGTGCTCTCCCGCTTACAGGAAATGGGCTTTAAGCTTGTTGAAGTTAAGCTTCCTGATTTGCCATATAATACACTTTTCACCACCGTTGAGGTTGAAGCCGCAGCCGCTTTTGAAGAATTAACCCTCACTAACCGTGATGATTTACTGCGCTGGCAGGATGCCGAAGCATGGCCAAATACCTTCAGGGCTGCCCACTTTATTTCTGCTGTTGAAGCCTTACAGGTGGACCGCTTTCGCAGACAAGTAATGGAAATGATGGCTGGTATCTACGAGGAAGTTGATCTGCTTGTAAGCCCAAATTTCACTGAACTTCTGACCATTACAAACTATACCGGCACACCCAGCCTGACACTGCCTGTTAGCATGGAAAACCGCCAAAGCACGCCGCTTATTGGGGCAAAAAAAATGGATGTAAACCGAAAAAGTTTTCCACACCCCCATGCCATCACTTTATGGGGTAATATGTTCAGAGAAGATCAGCTCATTGCTGTTGGGCGCCTGCTTGAAGAAAGCTTTCGCTTTAATACAAATAGGCCTGACCTATCCTCCCTACCTCAATAGGAGCTTGACCCTTGAAGGCGAATCGCCTATATGCCGCCCATCTATTGCTCGTGGTGAGCCTTAGACTGAACCGATCATAAAGATTCCGGAGCAACTAGCTTCGAGAAAAAAAAGGATAACGATCATGGCTCGCGTATGTGAACTTACTGGTAAAAAAGTGATGTCTGGCAACAATGTGTCACACGCCAACAATAAAACTCGCCGTCGTTTTTTACCAAACCTAACAAAAGCTACTTTGATTTCTGATGCCCTTGGCCGCTCTGTCAGCCTACGCATTTCAACACACGCACTGCGTTCTGTTGAGCACAATAACGGCCTCGACAACTTTCTTCTTAAAGCTCGCGACACTGATCTTTCAGCAAACGCTTTGAAGCTTAAAAAAGAAGTGAAAAAAGCGACGACTGCCACTGCATAAGATACTACTGACCAAATGAATAAAAAAGGCGGTGTAAATAAATAGTTTACACCGCCTTTTCATTATAAGACGTTTCTTATTGAACAGCCGTCTGCTGGGGCCAGTCAAACACCATAAACAGAGTACGTTGCAACCTGTTAAAGTTATCATCAGAGATCAGAAAAAGTCGAATATTACCATTTGGTAACACCTGTGCATCCAACCCTTCCATATTATCCACAGAGAGGGGTGATTTTAGAGTCGCAATTTCCCGGCCGCGCAGCACGCCCTCCTCAATCTCGGTGGCAGTAATATGCAAAATCTTTGCACTCGCACCCGTTGTTACACTATAACGGCGCAGTAATAAAAGAACGTCACCGTTTGGTAAAGCCGCCGCATCAGTCGGGGAGTAATTCTCAGGCGGGGAAAAGTCTACCATAGTCGCCTTCCCCTGAGACACTATCCATGCAGGTGTTTGTCCCTTTGTATTTCGGCCATTTTCCGCAAACATAATCAGGCGGTTATCAGGCAACATTGCCATTGCTTCAATACCGCTGTTTTTTGATAAACCCCTAAAGTCCACTCCTGTTTCATAAGGCTTTGCACTATCTTCATTTATTGCATCAACCTGCATAATACGGTGGTTTTGTTCAAAACCCACGAGGTACCCGCTTGGTAATGCAATTAAGCTTTCAGCATCATAATCTTCTTTGTCTGCGCGCTCTGAAGAGGGATCAAAAAGGGATAAAACACCCCTTGAAAAGGGGGATGGTGCTGAAATATTGAAGCTAGCTTGCAACCAGTTCCCCTGATCATTGATAGCAACGAGAGCTTCTTCCCCTTGCATGACAAGGCCAGACCACCCACCAAAGTCATCATTGTCTGACTGGAGTACCCACCCGGCCACATATTGAAGTTCCCCAATAGTAGACTGATTGCCATCCTCGGGGTTTAATGAGATCGGCATTGCCTTAATGGTAAGCGCTCTTTGCGGTGGGGCTTCAGTAACTTTCGCCGTTAGTTCCTGCGCAATGTGCATGCGACCAAAATAGCTTGAAACCCCAGCAGTAAGGGCAAAGCCAATAATCAAAAGGACAGTAATTTTACTTTTCATCTATACCTCTAAAAGAGTTTTTATCTACTCATACGGGGTTTTGGGGCTATTTCTGCAAATAAGGAAGCAAGCTGTTCTGTCATTGCGCCGCCAAGCTGTTCTGCATCCAGAATTGTGACCGCGCGCTGATAATAGCGCGTTACATCATGGCCAATACCAATAGCGATTAGCTCAACAGGTGACCGTGATTCTATCCATTTTATTACTTGTCGAAGGTGATTTTCCAAATATGTACCTGAATTGACTGACAAAGTGCTATCATCAACAGGCGCGCCATCTGAAATTACCATTAATATACGTCGCTCCTCTGCCCTGCCGATCAAGCGATTATGCGCCCACATCAATGCCTCACCATCGATATTCTCTTTAAGCAACCCTTCGCGCATCATAAGGCCAAGGTTCCGACGAGCGCGACGCCACGGGCTGTCCGCCGTTTTATAAATAATATGTCTCAGGTCATTTAAACGCCCCGGTTTTTGGGGTCTCGCTTCTTGTAACCACTTTTCCCGTGACTGTCCGCCCTTCCATGCCTTCGTGGTAAACCCAAGGATTTCCACTTTCACACCGCAACGCTCTAGGGTTCGTGCCAAAATATCAGCCGAGATAGCCGCAATAGAGATAGGCCGCCCTCTCATAGAACCGGAGTTATCAAGCAACAATGTGACAACAGTATCTTTAAACTCTGTCTCTGATTCGAGCTTATAGGACAATGGTCTTAACGGGTCCGTAACGACACGTGACAAACGCCCCGCATCAAGCATCCCCTCCTCAAGATCAAAATTCCAATGCCGCCGTTGCTGTGCAAGCAAGCGCCGCTGCAACCTGTTTGCAAGCTTTGAAACGGCCCCTGTAAGGTGCGCCATTTGCTGGTCCAGATATTTTCGAAGGCGTTCAAGCTCCTCTGTGTCACAAAGCTCTTCGGCCTTGATCACTTCATCAAAGGTATCCGTGAAAACCTTATAAAAAGGCGCATCAGGAATATGGTCTAAAGGACGATTAGGGCGCCAAGGCACTGCACCCTCATGTTTGCCTTCGCCTGATTCAGCGTCACTATCATCTACATCATCAAGTGCTGCTTCTGATGAGGCATCATCTTCACCCGCCTCACCTTCACTATCATCTGATGATTCAGCGCCTTCAGCATCAGCACCCTCTTCAACACCTGATTGCTCCTCAGCTTCAGCGGCAGAATCAGGCTGTTGGTCATCAGGACCATCACTATTGTCTGAGTTTGCCTGATCTCCGTCCCCTTCTCCAACTAAAGAGGAGATAATGCTTCGGCTTACTACAGAAAGGCCGCGTTGGTCGTGTATTTTTTCGGAAAGAGAGTCAAGCAAATGACCAACCGATTCCTCAAGCCACTTACGTTGGCCCTCAACGGCCAGCATAGCTGCCTCAGGCGGCGCCTCACCCGTCAAACGCTCCCGCACTAAAAGGCCAACAACATTTGCTAGTTTACCCTGCTCGTCATCACTAGGGTGCCCAAGCCCATTTTCCAGCGCACGCTTCGCTTCGAGAGAGGCTAGGTTTGCCCTCATACCCGTCATTTTCTGTGCACCGATAGCCTCGTAACGCGCTGTTTCCACTGCATCAAATATTGCGCGCGATACTGCTCCGCCCGGTGCTAATTTTTGGTGCAAGTGTGTATCATGGTACCTGTATTTAAGGGCAAAGGCATCCGCCTGTCCGCGCACTTCAGCAACATCCTGTGCCTTCACCTTATGTGGCAGATGCGACACGCGAATCTCACTCTCCGCCATGCCTGGAACATCCGCTGTAAAGCGCACCTCCACAGCCTGATCACCCGTTACAGCACGTGTGGTGGCACTCAGGGCTTGTTCGAAAATTTCTTTATCTTTTTGGCTGCCATCAGCCATGAGCTATAGCCCCTCTCTCTAGGAGCCAATCACAAGGTTAGCGGCGCTTTCTTTCAATTCTTTACCAAAAGAACGCTGATAATATTCAGCCACAATCGCCCGCTCTGCCTCATCACATTTATTAAGAAAACTCACCTGAAAGGCAAAGCCTACGTCGCCAAAAATTTGGGTGTTCTGTGCCCAAGTCAGCACTGTACGTGGGCTCATAACTGTTGAAATATCACCCGCCATAAAGCCTGTGCGCGAAAGATCCGCAACGCGCACCATACTGTCAATAGTTTTGCGGCCTTCGTCTGTGTCAAAAGCTGGTTCTTTCGCTAACATAATTTGTGTCTCAACAGCATGAGACAAATAATTGAGGGTCGACACAATATTCCAGCGGTCCATCTGACCTTGGTTAATTTGCTGTGTCCCATGATAAAGCCCAGTTGTATCACCAAGCCCGACTGTATTTGCAGTTGCAAAAATACGAAATGCAGGGTGCGGTCGAATAACGCGGTTCTGATCTAGCAAAGTAAGTTTGCCTTCTACCTCAAGAATGCGCTGAATAACAAACATAACATCAGGGCGGCCTGCGTCATATTCATCGAACACAATCGCTGTCGGACTTTGCAAAGCCCAAGGAAGTATACCCTCCTGAAATTCCGTAATTTGTTTACCTTCACGCAGAACAATTGCGTCCTTGCCAACCAGATCAATGCGGCTGATATGACTGTCAAGGTTCACCCTGATCATCGGCCAGTTAAGGCGTGCCGCCACCTGCTCAATATGCGTTGACTTACCTGTACCATGATAGCCTTGCACCATCACACGGCGGTTATGACTAAAACCAGCCAACACAGCAAGCGTTGTGTCACGGTCAAAGACATAAGCGGAATCAATTTCAGGAACATGCTCTGTACGTTCAGCGAAAGCTGGTACCTGCATATCCACATCAATTCCAAACACGTCCCGCACTGAAACAATATTTTCAGGTAGGTTTAAACTGGGTAGTTTTTCGGCCGCTGTTGCGGGCATGGGTCATCCTCATACAATTTTGCGCCAACCAAAAGCTTATTGACACTTGTCTTAACTATCTTTGATAACCATTCTAAAGAATGACTAAGTTATTTACCAGAGCCAAGCCAGAGGTATAACTCAGAATTTCTTATGTCACGCTAATTTTCAATAACGCATTCTTAAACGCTTATCTAAACCGCATTCCTAATAGAAAGTAAGATTAAAATGGGCGAAGTCACTAAGCTTATCGAAAAAAAATTAACTGACGCTCTTTCACCGTCTCATTTGGAGGTCATAAATGACAGTGACAGCCACCGCGGACATGCCGGGCACGATGGCTCGGGAGAAAGCCATTTCACCGTTATAATTGAAGCAGATATTTTTACAGGTAAAACCCGCGTTGCCATGCAACGGCTTGTAATGGGTGCCCTAAAAGAAGAACTTAAAGGGCGTATTCATGCTCTGGCCATTAAGGCAAGTGCACCAAAGTAACATTCTTAACGACCACCTTTATAAGGCAAACCATCTTTCATTTGAATGCGGCTAAAGGTAATGCCGGCAACAGCAACAGCGGCAACCACCAAAAAGGCAATGAAATCTATTGTTGTAAATTCAGTCATTATTAAGATCCTGCTGCTAAATATTTCTTTTTTCTTTTATAGTTTGTACTATCTCCTCAAAATAAGGCCAAAACATGAAGAAATTAGGGTTAGATTGTTGCAATTTTGCCCTCTTTGCGTCATAAGGCGCGGAGAATATTGAAAAGCCTTTAGCTTAGTTATTTCGCAGCGCAGCATTTCATATGCTGCCTCGCACCATTCAACCCTTGATATGGAGGTCTTGGTCTCATGGCATCAGTTGGACAAGACACGCTGAACACACGTCGTACTCTCACTGTTAACAATAAAGAATATGATTATTTCAGCCTGAAAGCTGCCGCAGAAAAAATTGGCGATGTTTCGCGCCTGCCTTATACTTTAAAAGTACTTCTAGAAAATCTTCTACGGTATGAAGATGGTATAAGTGTTAAAACTGCGGACATTCAAGCGCTTGCTGATTGGCAAAAAAAGCAAAAAATCTCTCATGAGATAGCTTATCGGCCAGCACGCGTTTTAATGCAGGATTTTACCGGCGTTCCTGCTGTTGTTGATCTAGCAGCAATGCGTGACGCCATGGCAAAAATGGGAGGCGACCCTGAGCTTATCAATCCACTTGCACAGTGTGACCTCGTGATTGATCATTCTGTCATGGTGGACAAATTTGGTACCGCACAATCCTTCAAACAAAATGTTGACCTTGAGATGGAGCGTAACGCAGAACGTTATGAATTTCTCAAATGGGGTCAATCAAGCCTAAACAACTTTAATGCTGTCCCTCCTGGGACAGGCATCTGTCACCAAGTGAACCTTGAGTATATTGCAGACACTGTTTGGACAGAAACCGTTG
>Ga0316209_1001455_pt1 | contig 24296 bp, 21 predicted proteins | sample 6monopyrite_MG_FD_204945 | JGI IMG/M metagenome (GOLD analysis project Ga0316209, IMG submission 204945) | Microbial mat bacterial communities from mineral coupon in-situ incubated in ocean water Damariscotta River, Maine, United States -... | ecosystem: Environmental > Aquatic > Marine >...
AAATATTCAACAATTTAAATAAAGCTAAAAACCTTTTGCTTACTTCAAAACTCTTTTTATCGTGTAGATATATAAATTCTCTGAATTGCATCACACATTTAATCAACACGATTTAGCACGTTACTAGCAGCACTATTTATGCCAAAAACCATAAGCGTTTGTAAATTAACGTAAATCACAAATAGCGATAGCAACCAGGTAGCAAATTAGGCCAATTGTGTAAAACATACCGACTTAATTTAAGGTCTATTTTACACAGTTAGTAGCAAAACAGTCAAATATTACTTATTTAGGCTAATATTTAACCAATATTCGGCGACAAAAAACAATTTGTGTAAAATAATCCAACATTGAGGGAGTTTATAGGTAAGTACATCACTATATTCTTATGTTATTTATGAAGAGTAAGAACCTCATCGTGAACTGGTGTTAATAGCTTGAGAAGAGCGAAGCCAGTGGGTAGACGTGCTAGAATCAGCCCGTCTTTTATGTACAGGATGTACGGTATATCGCAAGAAGCCATGGATGGCGATGCGAATTATCAGCGCCCGTAGCTCAGCTGGATAGGGTACAGGCCTCCGAAACCTAAACTCATGCTAAAATTAGGCACCTTAGCCTATCTTCATATTTTTAAAATTTGCGCCCGTAGCTCAGCCGGATAGAGTGTCGGCCTCCGAAGCCGAAGGTCGCTGGTTCGATTCCAGTCGGGCGCACCATCTTGCATAAAAACAAGTAATTAGAACCTGGAAAAACTTATTCAACGCAGTTTTTTCACTCATAGTCAGCCTGAAGCCTATACTCGCATTTCCACAAACATTCTAGGGATACTCTGATTAAGTTAATTAATTTCAGACGTAGGAAAAATTGTCTGAAATAATTGGACTTGTTCAGAGTATCCCTAGACATTATGAGTACAGGCTCAGCGTTCAAAAATAGTACTAAAAATTGGCTGTGCCCTAGAGCATATTAAGACAGAGTTGGATCTTCGAAAAAATGACTAAATTTGAGTATAGGCTTAATTACTAACTACAAAGTACCGCTCGACAGATACCTCTTATAATTTTTTGCCACCATCGCTTCCTCTTTGAGTCAACGAAAACTAAAGCTGCCTCTTAGGCGATCATCCAACTGAGACTGACAGAGAGCACACAACGAGAAACACAATGATGATGGTCATTTACAAACCCACTCCTGATCAACAAAGCGCCCACTTTCTCTTAGGGCGGGAATGAGCTGCTCATCGGCATAAACACAGCAAGTTTCGCTAGCTTGCTTCTGCCCCTGTTTCCCGGTGGCTTCTGGTGCATGCCCACCACCGCTGATTAATAATTCAAGCATCGGCTGATAACCATCCTGCCAGGCTTCAATAGTTTCAAAACGGCATTTCAGATTAGCGAGTATATCCATGCCTGCATAATCGAGATCACCCCAGAAATAAACAGGCCAATTATTCTGGCAACCATCAAACCACCAGTTTAAAAATTGTTCCTGAAAATTATTACTACCTTGTCCATGAAAGTGCAAAGAAGCCCCTTCTGGTTTTCTAATTCTTTTCGCACTTAGTTTGAAACCTGCACTGTAGACTAGCGCCAGGTCATTCAGTGCCCTGGGCACAGCCCTTATTGCCTGCGTATAACTATCTTGATTTTCAATAAACAGAATGCCTTGAATTTCTTTCGGCAGGTAAACGCTGACAATAACTGGTCGAGTTGTTATTTTCAGCTGGGGGTATAACTGAAAGATCAGCTCCTGCCTGCCATCGAGAAACTTGGAATCCTGCCAGAAACAACGTGCACTGAGATTTCTTAAGGTTAATTCATCATTGATGTATTTATTAATTTCCAGGAAACCTTCAATAATATCGCCTGGCGTTTTTCCAGGCACCAGAATTTTACTGCCATTCAAACGAGTGACATCACCAGGGAATTTGCTTTTATAATGTTCTACCGCTTTTTGCCAGAGCTGGAAATAGGATTCCTGCAGAGGTCGACTTAACCATTCTCGCAATATTGTTTCTGATTGCGGCAAAAACCTTATTCTTGCATTGGTATAAACAGGGTCATGATGACTACGTTTTTTGTTTTCGTGAAAACTAAATATGGGGTTTGGCTGATCAAATAGGGTTTCTAACAAACTCCAGACCAGATCTGAGTTTTCACTAAACCCAAACAATTCCGGCAATGTTTTTTTATTGAGCGTTAAACCTATTTTAGAGTCGGGTTTTTTATCTCGCCTGTTAATAACAGTGTGTAACAGGCGCTCTATGCCTGGCTGCTCCTGTAACCAAGGAGGTCTGGACTGACGATCCATGTCAGCACTATCAGACACCTGCAAAGCCTTCCATAAAGTCCATTTCCGCCTGTTTATATTCTGTTCTTCGATGATTCGCCCAGAGTGCTTTGATATTTTTCTGATTGCACTGTTTTCTATCGACCCAGACACGGGTATTCAACTGCCCCCTTGGGGTTTCGCTCGGGCATTTAGCGAAAACAAATTCATTACTAATCAGATCCATAAACGGCCCACTCTTACTCGACGGCATAATGAAAATCAGTTGCAGACCCAGGCTACGTGTTAAATAGTCGATCACTTCACGCGAACGGGATTCGTCCATTTTTGAGAATGCTTCATCGACCAGCACCATGCGTAGATGATTTGCGCCTTCAGAAAAGCGGAATGCCGATGTGATCGCTGCGGAGCGAATAATATAAGCCGGAGTTTCTAGCTGCCCTCCACTACCGGTGCCATATTCGCTAAGCGCGATAGGCTCTTTGCCTTCGACTTCTTTGTAGATTTCGTAACGTCGGTAGTTACGGTAATCGGCGATGCGTTCCAGTTCTTTTAAGGCTTTGTTTTCGTCATCATCCAGCAACATACTCATTAACTGGGTTCTGACCTTTTCTGATTTTTCAGACAGCGGCATATCAAACAGATCAACATCGTCAGCCAGCGTTGGTTGATTAATAATCTCTTCAAAGAAACGCGCATACTCACGATATTCAGGCATCCATTTACTATCGAAGCGGAAACCTTCCTGATCCGCGCCAAACTTGTGATGCTGAAGCTCTTTGTTCAATAATTCGATTTGTCGCTTGCCGCTGCTTACCGCTTGATGAATGGTGTGACACAAATGCGTGACGAAGGCATTATTGAAACTATCTTTCAACACAGTCAATTCTTTATGCTTCTCAACCAGAATATTATTCTTCAAACGGTTATAAATAAGATCAAGTTGTTTGTGAACATTGCAGATCAGGGTAAATAGACCCTTATCATAACTGCCTGAATAATTTTCATAGATAACTGTATCCGGTGGTCGACAGTCATCATTATGCCGCTGAATTGATTTCGCCATTTTTCGTTCTAATTCATGCAGACTGGTTTCTGCCTGCTGGCGAAAATTGCTGGCAATCTGTTCATTTAAGTCTTTAGCTTCCTTATCAGCCTGTTCCAGTTTCTTCTCAACATCAAACTCTGACCATTGCGTAACAATGTCTCTCAGATTTTGCTCGCACTGCTCGACAAGCTCCTGTGTTTTCTCCTGCAAATCTGACAGTTCTTTACACTTGCCATCTTCGATTTGTATTTGAATTTCCAGCTCACCTTTTTTCTCTAACAAGCTGCCGTGTAACTGCTGCCATTGCTGTTCCTGTTGTTTTAAGTCTTCTAGTTTCTGTTCAAGCTCCTGGTGTTCAGACAAATCTAACTGAGCCAGTAAATTCTCCACAGTCTGAATTTCGCGCTGCTCGGTCATGATGGCTGACAAAGTTTCGGCATAGCTCAGTTTTTTCAGCGCACGTACACTATCCTGCACCCGCGCCAGTTGCTGCATTTGATCATTGGCCTGCTGCCATTCGCTGGTTAACGTTTCCAGTTCATGCTGCTTGGCTTTCAAAGCACGCTGGCGCGCACCAGCACCAAACACCAGTTCGGTGTCGGCGATATCACAACGCCACATACTGTAGCCACCCGACGCCATACCGTCTTCGGTCAAACCTCGGCCAGTCGATTTTAATTCCTCAGCAGAGTCCACCATCACCACTGAGCCATAACTAGCGGTCAAATAAACCATGGCGGTTGAATGAGAGAAATCCAGCACTTCAATAATCGAATTTTTATTTCGACGGCTTCGCTCGCAGTCACGTCGCGCCTTGCTTCCCTGAATTACCCGCGCTTTATTATCGCGACCGGGTAACTGGCGAATAATAGAAATCGCCTCGGCCTCATAAGCTTCATCGACGATAATAGAAAAACGCGCACCACCCAGATAACCTTCAATCGCCATCTGCCAGCGATCATCTTTGACCTCGACGTGATCGCACAGAACTCGAGGATCGGCCTCGGGACAAGCCAGCTTTATCACCTCAATCGAACGTTGCACAAAAGCGGGATAACTCACCTTCTGTTGCTGCAAACGCTCGATTTCGTGCTGCTTCTGCTTGCGCCTCTGACCGAGCTTTTCATAAGTGCTCAGCATTTTATGAGTTTCACCGCTCAGCTGTTCGAAACGGCTTTGGCTATCATCGGCTTCACGCCAGTATTGGTAATAGCGGTTATGTAAATTCTGTGCCAGACGTACATGATCAAGGTGCAATTCCAGCGAAGCTAAATCGTCAGTTAAATCTTTTTGCAGGATGGTGTGAATATCAACATCACCCTTACCGTCGAATTGCAGCAACTCGTTAATCAATGCCAGATTTTCAAGGTCGCTAAACTGTGGTAGCTGCTGTTTTAACTCGGCCGTTTGAAACTCGCGGCTTAATGCTTCTACCTGCCAGATATTGTTTTCCTGTTCCGTATCCTGAATCTGCAATTGTTTCGCCGTGGTCATCAACTGATTTTGATGTTGTTCGAGTCGATGCTCTAATTCATCCTTTTGTTTGAGCGAGCTAATACCCAGACGCTGCGCTTCCAGCTGCACCAACTGGTCGTGCACCTGCGTTAAACGCTGCTGAGCTTCGAGCGATTCCGCTTCATTTTCACTGGACTGATTGCGGTATTGTTTTCGTAGCCTGCTGGCATTTAAATATTCCTGCTGGCGCAAACCGTGTTCGTGCATAGCCAGGGTGTAATCCAGAATATTGAGCTCTATCCATTGATCGACATAAGCCGCCGCATGTTGTTCTGCCTGCTGCAATATTTCAATCGACTTCACCAGTTGACCTGCATCTCGTTCCATCGAGTGAATGATTTTTAACTGGCTGGAAATCGAACGAATGGCATCACCCAGATCTCTCTTTTCAAGAATTTCTTCGGAGACAAAACGGTCAATGCTATCCACCGGTTTATATGCCATGAAACGCGAAAAGGCTTTTGCTGCATTCATCGCTTCCTGTTCAGAAACTGAATCTTTTTTACCTTGCAAGGCTCCGTATAAACGGCGCAGATAGAGACGTTTTTTAGCGTCGTACTTTTCAACGTGGCGTTGACCAAATTCCTGAATAAGTAGATTGGTTAACTTATCCATGGGCACGATGTATTCACCGGCTTTATCTTTTCGAATTAACTTATCAATCGACAGCTCTACGCTCGGCAAAATTAAAAACAACAGCGCCTCCTGCTGCGCCGCCATTTGCTTGCCGGTTTGATCCAGCCAGGCGCGCACTGAAATCAGCGCGGTAAACGGTTCTGCGCTTTCGCCTTTGGTCGGATGAAACACCGCTGCAAGATAACCATCGACAGCATCAAAGGGGCGAGCATAACTACCGTCATCACAACCCAGCACATAAGAAGCGAGTGTGCGTACGCGTTTACCGCCCCGCCCTTTTTGCGTAGTTTCGTCCTGCCCCGGATTATACTGAAACAGGTTTTCGTGGGCGGCGGTCATGATGGTCTGAATGGCATCACCGACCGTAGTTTTACCCGAGCCGCTGCCGCCGGATAATAAATTAACCGGCCCCATTTCAAACTCAATGTTAGGAATGTTTCCCCAGTTAATAAAAATAAATTTCTTTAGAAACATGGTGACTATTCCAGTTCGGCTTCTCTTTGGTTTTGGCTGGCAGTTTCTTCCGTTGAAGATTCCAAAGCCTGTATTGCTTCATCATTAACAAAGTTAACAATCATTGGATGGATTTTGAACCAGGCTTCTGATTTCAAAATATCTTCCTCGTGACGATATTCAATCAAACGTAATTTCCGACAACGCTTGAACAACTGCTGGCGTTCACTGCTTTTTTCCGGCAGGGAGCGTCCAATAATATTTTTCATGGCGATACTAATCGCTTCGAACGATTCGGTAACATAACCCTGATCATCGACCTGCGCCTCGCGCAAGGCTTTATCGTATTGCAGGCGTAAAACTAAAATCAACGCTACTTCCTGCTGGCTCAAACGATCACGCAGGCTGCCAGAAAAAGCAGCCTCTTCCGCGCCTTCCATACCCGGCACCTGACTGGCTGGTGGATACAATCGAACGTATTCAAATCGCGTATCGTGAAAAATACGGATACCGGTCATCGCCAGATATTCTTTAACCAGATTGGGGATGCGCATGTAGCGATCATAAAGCTGTTGTTCAACCTGACTTTCGTGACGACACAAAACGCTGTAATTTAACAGGCGAATAATGAGTTCACGAAATTCACTCAAGCTGAGATTTTCTTTTTCCAGCTGCTGCTCAATGATGTCAGTTAACATATTGGATTAATAACCTATTGTTCTTTTTCGACCAGCTCGATAATAAATTCATCGCTCTGATGATAATATTCATTGCTGATAGTTTGCTGATTAAAACGAAGCTGAAAAGCGAACTCGGTGGAGCCGTTACCCGCCGAGGCAATTTCAATCGCGTGCGCCGCCATTAATAGATCACGCGCGTTATTCACCGGCAAATGCTGGCTGTGTATGCGATGGCCTTTTTTAAGCGCCTCAACCACGTACAGGATTTGATCCTGGCTATTTACCTGAAAGGCTTTTTGCAGAACCTGTTCGATAAAGATTGTTTTTCGCGATTCATGATCGACCTGTTGCTGGTTTTCTACCGTGGTGTTGACCACACGCCGGGTCGCTGGGCTGTACATTTTTAAACTGGCGGGATCGACAAAACCCAGCGACAAATCCGGCATCGCTTCTGCCATAGCTGTTAAGCGACTCTGCTTTTCCTGTTCCGACATTTCAGCCAGCGACTGACATAGCGCAGGCAAACCGCCCTGATTGCCATAACTGCTGTAACTCAGCTGGCGAATAATCATATCGGCGCGACGTGTAAAATTATGCAGCGCCTGACGTAACGCCGGTAACATGATTTCACTGGCACTGTGCATACGCGATTCGATGCCATCCAGAATCCGCAAGTAGACCGAAGCGTTATCGGCGGTACGCAACTCGGGCGCCATTTTGCGTAACGCACCTTCTGCCTGCGCCTTGAAATTTTTTTGCTTACGCTTAGCCTTGCGAATGAGCTGCTGAATTTCTTCACGGTGTTTTTCCACGCTGTCCGCCGAAAGACGAATCGCCAGATCGGGCATAAAGCGCTGTTCCATAAACTCAAAAAAGCCATCGCTGGCCTGCTGAATTAGCTGCTGCGCTTCCACGTCTTTGACTAGCTGTCGCTTACGCTCATCCAGTTCTGCAATCACATCGCTGAAATCACTGATGATTCGAGCCGAGGCTTCATAGGCATCGAGCAAATCGTAAACATCGCCCCGATCGAGAAATGATTGCAGCGCATTGCGGGTATTTCGGGTATTGCGGTGACGGGTGCGAAAACCCGCGCTGGCGGTCTCCACCATGGGCTGGGTGAACAATCGTCCAATACGACTGAAGCCATAGGTGCTCTGAAAACTGGCATCATCGGCGTGGCGCTCCAGCCAGCCATGCTCCAGCAGCAGCTTACGCACCCAGTGTGCCTGCTCGCGCTCATTTTTACTGGCTGCGCTGTATTCGTTTTCATCGTCCTCATCCAGCACCGGCGCACGCGCAATCGCCTCCTGAAAGGTCTCCAGCAACTGCTCCAGCGTGAAAGCCTGAGAATAATCCGCTTGATCTCCATACAAACGCGCATACAAAATTCGCAGGCATTCCATCACCTGTTCACGGTATTTACCAGAAAAGGGACGAAAGAAATGTTTACGATTTTCTATGAAAAACATGGATTAAATTGTACTTCATTATGAATAATAGGTGACACATCGTGCAATTAAATTAACATACTATTCAGTAATCTGATTGTGTTCGATGGAAATAGAGTCATCACCGAAGTCTAACTTTTAATTATAAAAAATTTTCAAGCAGACTGCAGAAGATATTAAAAATGAAAACATACAGCACTACCTGATTGCATATGCAACACCAGCAGAAAACCTGCAATTTCAATGTCCCCTTTGTGCGAATTTGCTCACTTTTAGTAATTTCCCACCAAGGTCTCTTATGTGGTCAGGCTGTGTGAAAACTCAAAATATTTTGTATATTAAAAATCCAGTCCCTAAATACGTACGATTTTTCATAAACAAGCAATAATCGCCCCCACATAGAGTTCGTTTCTGGTTGGATATTGACAGTAATTTACCACTTTCAATTTTCCAAAATAGTTTTCACACAGCCTGTGGTGTTTTGAGAAATTAACCTTAGAACTTTGAATGTCACTTAAGCTGCTCTTAATATGTGTTCAGCAAAATGTAAATTTTAAATTAAATCGCTGCACTAATTCACCTAATGAATGGTTACACATTAAACGCGGATTCCATTGCTTTTAATTCTGCTCTACTCAAGCCAACTCTTGCTGCAACTGCTTCCCAGTTGCCAACACTTGCAAGAACTTCGCTTTTTATCTTCTCTGCACTTTTTTTGTTTAGCTGGAAAAAATCAATCACATCCATCGCCAAATCATAGTTCAAACTATTGTCATTATCACTAATGTTTAGGTGTAGGCCACGTGCCGGTGTTACTGGATTAATATCATAGGCTGGCGAGAGCAACCAACCTCCATCACTATAAATAAACCCGTGATTTCTCAAATGATCATCGGTATTTGATACAGCGATATTAAAAACAATGCGGCGCCATAGCTCGGCTAAGTCTTCTTTTGTATTTGCTCCATGCTCAGTTAAAAACTGCGCCAACTCTAAGTAGCTTGCATCGTATTCACCATCATAGTAACCAAGCTGTGTCAGTGCCGAGGTAAAATGTAACCGGCCACCTGATGTACGGTCAAACCGTTGAGTTAAAAAGGTATGATGGTGGCTGCTGAATTTCTCCAGCCTACATTCCGACATATTGATTTCAGCATCAAGTGCCAACAAGTAGACCACATATTCCCACGCAGCAATATCATAATCATCATGATTACTAGGAAACTTAGCAATCCACAAACTTTCGTCATTATCGATTACGCATGACTTCGGTCTTGCACCACCAAGTGAGGAGCCTGGGGCAATTAACATATTCAACCATTTTAAATAGTCAGGGTCATCCAGATCCCCAGTATCCTCCACCTGCTGCGCAGCGTGCTCAAGCTCGTGTAACGAAGTGATGGGGGGGGCCACCAATTTTTCATTATTATCTAAGAACTCACCTTCAAGATCTAACTTGAATCGCAAAGCACCCATGCGATACATATCATGCACACCAAGCAAATAATCTATTTCGTTGAGAAGCCCTGGCTTTCGGCCTTCCTTGCGCGCAATTACAGCCTCTCGACGCTTCATCAGTAATCGTCCCCAACGGTCGGGGCATGAGTCTAGGAAAACGCGAAAATTTTTCTGCTCTTCACTGTGCTGGTCACCAACATATAGCTGCAACTGTGGGTCTATTTGCTGAACAAACTCAGATTGCAGCCATTTTTCGTCATAGGCAAAACTGAAGTGTTCTTTATTCTTCACCACATCAGAGCGCAATGTACCAACCAGTGCTGGCAACTCCAGCCCCTCCCAGTCTGCAAATACATAAACATCCTGGCTCATTTTTCACTGCCCTTTGCACTACGACTCTTCAACTTAATGTCCTGAAGCTTTCGCCCAAGCTCATCATCACTAGCCACCTTTGCAAAGTCTTCTACTAATCCAAGCACACCCAGTACTGCAACATAGTGACCAATAGAAACAGTTGGGTCGCCTTGCTCAATCTTTCGAACGGTAAGTCGGCTTAGCCCAGTACGCTCAGCAATTAATGACTGAGTATACTTACGACGTTTATAGGCAAGTTTAATATTCTCACCAAGCACGAATAATACACCTCGGTTTTTTGGGAAAACGGGTGCGCTACGCTTCTTTTTAACATCTATGATCATTGCAGTTACCAATTTCGCTTGTTTTGGTAAGTATAGTAACCAACAGATGTTAAGTAAAGGAAGACTGAGACTTACAGTTACCAAATTGGAATAAAATGATAACGGCAAGTCTCATTATATGCGATTAGCAGCTAAGGAGATAACTTTACAATCTAGGGCAGATAAATCAACATAGAAACTATCGCAGACATGCATAAATATCTACAGCATCATAGGCACAAAATAACTGTAAGCCTATCCTCATATAACCGTTAACTTAAGTTAATTTTAGATGGTTGTTTTGTGCCCGTCGAAAATGATTTTAATAGGTATTAACGGTTGTTAAAAAAGCCATGAGATTATTTACAAGGCAATGTTCTATAACGTATTATTACATTTAATACAGATTCAAAACGTTGCCTTCATTCGGCCTCCGAAGCCTGGGGTCGGTGGTTCAAATCCACTCGGGCACACCAATTCTTTTGTTATAACTTAATGCTTGCTGGGTCAGGGTTATCACACCCCAACCAGGCAAAACCTTCTTCCAGATCACCAAATATCGCCACTTGAAGACCATATTTTTCAGCTAGTGATTGATGCAACCTGGCCAGTCTGAGTATTTCGGGGTGACGCAAAACCAAAGCCGTTCGAAACTTTGCTACTGCCAAACCCATCCCTGTATTTATTTCAGTAATTTTTTGAATATCATCTTCCGTCACCAAAACAGACTCAACATCACTATCAAAATATAACTGCAAAAACCCTTCCTTAACTTCACCCACATTTCGACTATCAATTTGCCAGAAAATGCCATTAATAAAACTTTGTGGCTCTATAACGCCACTCATCTTACCGACAATCAAGCCGCCATCATTGTATACATTACTATTGAACATTGAACTTTTATGCCTTCATTAATAGACGATGACAGTAGGTGTAAATTGCTTGAAGTTTGGCATTGTCATGCCACTGTTTGCATTGATATATGTAGGGTCTGATATGACATAACGCTTACCTTTGTACATCACGCTATCACCTTCTACATTCTCACTGAAAGCCACGGCTGTAGCCACATGCCCTGGATAATCGACCCCCACAACCTCAAGATTTAACAGGCTTCTTACCAGCCAGGCAAACAACACGGCACGGTCTTCACAATCTGAATAGGGGTAAAATAGTGTTTCTTCCGGGAATAAATAGTTTTCCTCACCAAATTGTTGGTCATCCGTTTCATACTTTAACGACGTCTGCACAAAACGCAGCAAAAAATTAACTGCTTGCAGCTCAGACATGCCTTGCATATGAGCAGCCAACTGTTTTTGCAACGGTGTCGCTGTTGTTTTGTATACACCAGATGAAAAATACAGATTCAAGCTTAATTGGGGATAGCTGCTGAAAAATTTAACACGGCCTTGATCATAAGCAACCTCGATATTATATTGCTTACCTTCAAACTTGAATGACAGATGTCGACGTTCGGATTGATCACTGGAAGCAACAACAGAAGTAACGCGCATATCAAATGCTTTGGTCGTATCTGGGTACTCGCCATCATAAGTAAATACCCGGCCTGGTTTCTGCTTATTACCATCAAAATCGATTGCATAGAATCGTTTACCCGAAAAAGTAAAATAGGACACTTCAAACAATTCGTGCTCTGAAGGCACCAACAAATAAACAGCAGACTTGTTATATGCGACACGGGCTTTAAAACCGGTCTTCGCTAAAATAAACCAGCTTAATAATGCGCTTTCATTCCTTTTATTATTATTTATCTTTACAGCAAGCTTATTTACTAATGAAGCGAATGCCCAATCATTTAACTGTAATATTTTTTTCTGTTCTTTTACCTGCTTTAACAGGTTCTCATATTTTGTTCGACTTAGCGCAGACCAATAATCACTCACTGCATCCTTATCAATATTTGACGACAAATTTTGTCGCATGCTAGCGTCATAATAAAAACGCAACGGTTTGCCATAAAAGTTTATTGTTAATGACTTGCCTTCAGGCGCAACTATCACTGGTGCAACTACAGGCGGCTTAACAATGACAGGCTCAGGAACAGTTACCACTACAGGCGCGGGGACAGATTCAGGCGAAGCAACAGGTTTTTTAATTGGCTCGGGCCTGGCAACTGGCATCACATCCGGTTTAGGCTCCTCGTCCCGCACATCACCTTTAACCAGATCAACCGATTTCCACTGTGATTTTAAAAAACTTGTAAATTCTTTATCACGCTTATCTTTGTATTCCTGAAATTCTTTTTTTTGCGCCGCAACCCCAGAGGACTGTTGTTGCATCCATTGTTGAAACTCGTTATTAGCACTTGTTGTTACAACACAAAACAAGGCGCTAACACCTACACATATTGATATAAGATTTTTGTTGTTCATTATTAGATCCTTATTAGAACTTTCACTGAATGAATTACAAATATACTAACTTTAATATTGTCACTTTTTTATTCCTTGCGAAATACCGCCCATCCCTGGGCATATTCGCACCGCCTTCCCTGGCTCCTTGCGGAATACCGCCCATCCCTGGGCATAACCGCATCGCCTTCCCTGGCTCCTTGCGGAATACCGCCCATCCCTGGGCATAACCGCATCGCCTTCCCTGGCTCCTTGCGGAATACCGCCCATCCCTGGGCATAAAAAAGCCGGTATCCTTTTTTACGGGATACCGGCTTTTTATACAAACATAAAATAATAACTACAACACTGCTTTACTTCATATTTGCAATCGATGATGCTAATTCATCCTGACCTTTTTGAGCCTTAAATTGTTGCCATAAAGCGCGGTCATTATTCATGCTGGTCTTAAGCGCGTTCTCTGTTGCAGTAGCGGCAACAGAAGGATCCATGCCTAACAAAACATACAACGCTCCATTCGGGCTAGTACGTGTTTTGAAAATCCTGGTACCTACCAGAGTTTCATCTGTAATTTGCTTAGTCACTGATGTATTTACTTTGTCGACCGTTTCGCTATCGGCCGCACCGGTTGTTTCCGCATATTGTTTAACCATATTTTGCACATGCACTTTCATAGCTTGCGCAAGCTGTACGCGGGCATCGGTTGCTGCCATATTTTTCATGAAACTGTGTCCTGCAGCAGATTTCTCAGCCACACCAACAGCGGATACTTCAACGCCTTCAACCGGCTCATCACAAACCCAGCCTGGTGCAGCAGAAGCTGGCACGTCCGGAAACACACAATCCGCTGCCGCTTGTTTAACTTTATCTTCACCACATGCAGACAACATCAAAGCCATTGTGATCGCGCCGACACCTAGTAGTCCTGTATTCATCTTCATATCATTACCTCCCAAACATTTATTGTATTTAATATTGATTAAATCGAACATAACCGAGTTTAACTCGGGTTGCAATTTATATTAGTAAGAATACAGCGCTTTGCAAAGCAATCCTGTTAAACAGGTCACACAATTTGAATTCTTTAAAACTTATTTTGATTCCTTCGCAACCAAATGATCAAGTATTTTGATCATGTTGTCGTATGAACCAGCCATTGAACCACTGGTTATATATTTTCCATTGACGGCAACCGTCGGCACACCTTGTATCTGGTAGGGCTTTAGCATCCTTTTGGCTTTTCTCACCATGCCATCTACTGCAAATGAGCTGTATTCAGCAAGGAATTTTTCTCTATCAACCCCATTAGCCACAATAAAATCTACCAGATTTTCCTTTTTATCTAAACGTCGCTTATCTTTATGAATGGCTGCAAATATCTTTCCATGTATGTCTTCTACTACACCCATATTAACCAATGCATAGTAAGCACGCGCCTGCACTTCCCAGTCTGGGCGGAAGATAGCGGGAACCCGGGTAAATACCACATTTGCTGGTTTTGATTTTTTCCAGGCAATGAGATGTGGCTCAAAAGAGTAACAATGCGGGCAGCCATACCAGAAAAACTCCAGCACTTCTATCCTGTCGCCACTATCCGTCGCCTGTGCAGTAATCGCTTTATAGTCCTTACCTTCCGTAAAATCTGCCGCATACAATAATACCGGGCTGATAATCAACAACATGCCTATTAATAATTTTTTCATACTATCTTCAACTCCAATTTATTTTTATCACTGTGCGCACATTACTGCCTTACGGAACCAACTTATCTATCTGGACTGTTAATGCAAAAACAGCTGCTGTCGATTTGCCAAGATCAACATCTTGCTGCCCAATGTAATCACCGCTCTGTGCAATTGCAGAACCTGATCGACTCAAACGCGCAGACACTTGTAATTGTTCAAAGGCACTTAAATTCATTCCTTCAACCATAGCCATACTGTCATCCAGCATGATAGTAGCAGGCAACTCGCCTAAGGTCAGTCGCTGAGCTGCTAATGGCATACGTGGCCCCTGTCTGGCTTTAGCATAAACAAAGACAACATCATTTGCATTAAATTTTTGTTTAGCTACATCACTGACATTCACCGTTACCTGCAGCCTGCTAGTTGTAACCGGAGACTCAGCGTTTTGCTCATCATTGCGGGCATTAGCGCGACTTGATGCCTCCGCAACTATCATGCCTTCGATACCTAATAAATTAGCAAGTTCCGGCATTTTTTCGCCCGATTCGATTAAAGCATCACGCGACCTCGCTATAATGGTAATGACCGACTTAATAACATCCTCATCATCGCGAGCCATAGGCAATAACTGACGCAGTCGGTCAATAGCTACACGATAATTTTTTGCCTGAAATTCAGCAACACCTGCAAACCATAATGTATTTGGGTTTTCCGGTTGTAGCTCATAGGCCTTTTTTACCAGGGCCCTGGATTCAGCATTGAATTCTCGATCATTCATCAACGCTAACATCTCAGCCTGCTCGAGCATCACCTGTGCGTTATCGCTGTCTTTTTCAAGTGCAACAGCAAAAGCATTCACTGCCTGTGAATGATTGCCCATAAGTTTGTGTGCCCGGCCAAGCATTATCCATTCCTGAACAGTGCCACCTTCTTTTTCAATTTTTGCTTCCAGCGCTTGCGTCATCTCTTCAACTGAAGCCTGCTCATCAGCAGATGGTTGGCTGGATGCAAAATCATCTTCACTCGCCGCATGCATACCCAGGTCAAGATAAAGCAGCAAAGCCAACATAGGAATAAAAATTGTAATCATCAAGGCTAATGCAGGGTGACGCGTAGCTGTGCCAGCATAATGCAAGGCTGCTGTATCTTTACTTTCAGCAGGAATATCAATGAGTAATTCGCGATCAAGTTCTTCACGAGCCGCTTTATAAAAAAGCTGGTCGATTCGACCTTCTTTTAAATCCAGATCAAGTTCGGCTATTTTTTCATCATTGATTTTTAGATTGCTGTCTTTATATGCAACGGCAGATGACTGACGGACTTTTAATACTGGAAAAACCAGTGCGCCTATTGCAACCAACAACATTAAAATCAATAAAATCCAGAACGTAATATTCATCTCACACTGTAACCTGTTTCTTCATTCATTCGGGGCATGTGATTATCAATCACGCTCTGCATGTAAATTTTTTATGCGTTCCATCTCTTCCTTACTCAGGTGTTCATCTTGCTCTTCCTTATCCTGTGTCTTCAAATACCTTACTGCGAACACGAGCCCCAGTAAAAATACGATGACGGGACCAAACCATAAAAGCCAGGTCATCGGTTTAAATGGTGGGCGGTACAATACATAGTCTCCATAACGCTGTACCATAAAATCAACAATCTCAGACTCTGACTGCCCATCATTCAACATGGTGTAAATTTCAAGCCGTAAATCTTTCGCTAAATCAGCATTCGACTCAGCAATATTTTGATTCTGACAAACCAGACAACGCAACTCTTCACTCAACTTATGAAACGTTTTTTCAGCTTCAGCAGACTCAAACTTAAATGTTTCGATGGGCGCAGCCATCACTGCAGAAGTAATGATAAAAAATGACAAAAAAATTATTACTTTAGACATAGGCACTATTTTTCGAGTTGTTCGTAAACATCCATCAACGCTTTATATTTTTCTTCATCAGATAAGGGGCCGATAACTTTGTGACGAATTATCCCGGCTTTATCAATAAGAAAAGTTTCAGGCGCACCGTAGACACCCCAATCGATTGCGATGCGTCCATCACGATCTACTGCTATCGCCTGATAGGGATTTCCTAATTTAGCTAACCAGTTTTTAGCATCGTCCGCTTCATCTTTATAATTCAAGCCAATGATCCGCACGCCGTTTTGGCTTAAGTATTTGACGACTTCATGTTCCTGGCGACAGGCAAAACACCAGCTCGCCCAAACATTAATCAACGTTACCTGACCAATCAGATCTTTATCAGAAAAAGTTCCATCACGCATCAACAATGGCAGTTCAAATTCAGGCGCGGGTTTCCCAATCAACGGTGAAGGCACTAAGCGCGGGTTTAACGTTAAGCCGACAGCCAGAAATACCACTAAGACTGCAAACACAATCAGTGGCAAAAATCGTTTAAGCAAGGAAGGTTGTTTCTTTTCCATATTCATCAGTCAAATTAATTAAGCTACATTTTCTGCAGTAGAAAACGTTTGTTTCGCTTTTGCCTTAACAGTCTGACGATATCTGCGATCACTTACAGCTAACACGCCACCTATTGTCATCATAATACAGCCCAACCAGATCCAGCGGATTAATGGCTTGTAATATACACGCATGCTCCACGCCCCACCTTCTAACTCTTCGCCTAATGCAGCATAAAGATCACGCGTAAAAGTTTTATCGATCGACGCATCGGTCATTGGATTACCCTTACCGCTGTATACGCGTTTTTGTGGCAACAACTCACCCGAAAAATCTTCTCCATTCCAGACTTCTATCATCGCTTCATCAGCAGTGTAGTTTGGACCTTCGACTTTTCTTACCCCTTTAAAACGGAAGTCATAGCCCGAAATGTTGTAGCTACTACCTGGCACCATGCGCAAATCTTTTTCTTCTTCATAAGTCATAACTGCTGTAACGCCCACTACAAATACAGCAACACCAAGATGCGCTAAAACCATACCTAAGTAAGAAAGTGATAAACGCAACTTTTTAGTAATACGCTCAAATACGTCTTTTAATGTGGTTAGTGCAACCCAAAGTGCGCCAGCAAAACCAAGACCCGTGGTCACGTTTAATTCGTCTTCGATTAAAAACGGTAGCAGTAAACCTATCACCAAAGAAGCAATGAAAAAACCAATCAATACTTTTGAAACACGCTCTATCTTGTCACCTTTCCAACGCATTGCAGGACCCACACCTAATAATAATAAAAGTGGAATTGCGACCATGGCAAACATAGTATCGAAATAAGGACGCCCGACTGAAATCTTTCCGACACCAAAAGCATCAACAACGAGGGGATACATTGTGCCAACAAAAACTGCCGTCGCCGCGGTAAGGAAAATAATGTTGTTTAACAGCAAGGCTGTTTCACGAGAGAACCAGGCAAAACGTCCGTGACTAACTACTGTAGCTGAACGCCATGCGTACAAACCCAGAGAACCGCCAATAACAAGAATCAAAAACGCTAGGATAAATACACCACGTGCCGGGTCCGTCGCAAAAGCGTGAACTGAAACCAATACACCAGAACGTACAATAAAGGTACCAAGCAAGCTTAATGAGAAAGCAAGTATCGCTAACAGCACCGTCCAGCTTTTAAATACACCGCGTTTTTCTGTACTTGCCAGTGAGTGAATTAATGCGGTACCAACTAGCCAGGGCATAAACGATGCGTTTTCTACTGGATCCCAAAACCACCAGCCACCCCAGCCTAATTCGTTATACGCCCACCAACTACCTAAAGCGATGCCGAAGGTTAGAAAACTCCAGGCGATGGTTGTCCACGGCCGAGACCAGCGCGCCCATGTTGCATCTAGCTTACCGCCAAGCAATGCTGCTACTGCAAAAGCAAATGCAACGGAGAAACCAACATAACCCATATACAACATTGGCGGATGAATAATTAAACCTGGATCCTGCAATAAAGGATTTAATTCGCTGCCATCAAGTGGCACAGGAAAAATTCGTTCAAAAGGATTCGAGGTGAATAACATGAATGCTAAAAACCCGGTGCTAATCATTGCCATTACTGCTAGCACACGCGCCATTAAAATCTCTGGCAAATTGCGACTATAAACGGCGACCGCAATCGTCCATACTGAAAGTATCAACGACCATAATAATAAAGAACCTTCGTGCGAACCCCATACGCCAGAAATACGATACATCAATGGCTGAACAAGATTTGAATGTTGCGATACATATAAAACAGAAAAGTCATGCACGATGAAAGCATGCGTTAGCGCAGCATAAGCTAAACCAACAAATAAAAACTGCGCCAATGCAGCAGGACGTGCCATTGATATTAATGCCGCATCGTTTTTTGCCGCACCAATTAAGGGCACAACACTCTGTACGATAGAAATAGCAAAAGCAATAATAAGCGCGAAGTGACCTAATTCAGGAATCATCGAATTAACCTTTTATATTTTTCCACTCGGGTTTTGACTGGTTTGTAACTTTTTATCTTTCGCTGCCTGCTCTGCTTTTTTCAAGGCATCGGCCACTTCGGGCGGCATATAATTTTCGTCATGTTTCGCCAGTACCTCTTGCGCGATAAACTGACCGTTCGCCTGAAGACTTCCCATAGCGACGATGCCCTGCCCCTCTCGAAACAGATCTGGCAGTATACCGGTATACTCAACCGTCATGGTTTCGGTATTGTCGGTTAGATCAAACTGTACTGTTAAACTGTCCTTGGCTCGCTGCACGCTGCCATCAACAACTAGACCCCCGACTCGGAAAGAATGCGTTTTTGGTGCCTCACCCGCTTTTATCTGGGTCGGGCTGTAAAAATAAAGCAGATTTTCTTCAAATGCGGTCAATCCCAATACGGCTGCAATCGCAACACCGAATACAATGGCTATCACTAAAACTTTTCTGCGGCTTCTTTTATTCATAATCGTATTTTTTAACTTGCTCTTTTATCTTGTTGTAATTAAGCGTTATTTTGTTTCTGCAATTGCTCACGCTTGATCGCTCGTTTAATTCGTGAAATAACTTTTTTACGCTGCATAATGGGCGAAATGATATTTGCCACCACTATAATGAATGTCAGCGCGTAGGAGGTCCACACAAAAAATGCGTAACCACCCATATTGAAAAATTCAGACCAGTTCATATTCGTTACATCTCTTGCTATAAACGCTCGATCAATTCACGAACCCAGCGACGATTTCGATCACGATACAGTGCTTCATTTCGTGTTCGAACCAACACCACCGCAGCATAAAACAATTTAAAAGCGACCGCCATCAACAATAAAGGTATCAGCATATCGACATGCATCGATGGTTTATCAAATTTTGTTACCGTTGCACCCTGATGTAGTGTATTCCACCACTCAACAGAATAATGAATAATAGGAATGTTCACCACACCCACTATGGCTAGCAGACCACTGGCTTTATCTGCACTGCGCTGATCTTCGATGGCGGACTGCAATGCCATGTATCCCAGATACAGGAACAACAGGATTAATTCAGAAGTCAGTCGCGCATCCCACACCCAGTAAGCGCCCCACATCGGTTTACCCCATAGCATACCTGTTATTAATGCTAAAAAAGTAAAAGACGCACCGATTGGCGCGCTGGCCGCCGCCACCATATCTGCCAGACGAATTTGCCAGATAAGGCCAATGCCCGCAGAAATTGCCATAACCATGTAAATAAACAATGACATCCAGGCAGCCGGCACATGCACAAATATGATGCGATAACTCTCACCCTGCTGATAATCCGTGGGTGCAACGAATAGACCCAAGTACAGACCATAGACACCAACAAACAAAGCACTTATTGCAAACCACGGGATGAGCGCAGCCGACATATTATAAAAATACTTGGGCGAAGAAAATCGTTGTATCCAGTTCCACATAACTCAGTCTATATATCTAATGTTATCTAACATAATCTCAGCGTGACGCTGTTATCCGCAAAGCCACCGCCGTGGCCAGTGGCGCTAAAGAGAGAGCCAATGCTAACACAGCCCCCAGAAACAGTAATTGACCTCGCACAGGCATTCCATCCGCTGCAACATCCACCGCATTCGCACCAAATATTAGTATGGGAATGTACAAAGGCAGGATTATTAGAGACAGTAAAACGCCGCCACGGTTCACCGCCACCGTCAACGACACCCCGATGGCACCAACCAGGCTTAATACGGGCGTACCCAACAGTAAACTGTATATCAAAACATCCACCGCCTCCATAGGCAGTGACATGAATAAACCTAACAAAGGCGCGATAAGAACCAGGGGTAAACCCGTTAATAACCAGTGTGCCAGTACTTTTGCCAGCACCAGAATCATCAGTGGATTGGGGCTCAACATCAATTGATCGAGCGAGCCGTCTTCATAATCCTGCTTGAATAAACGATCCAGCGATAATAATACCGCCAGCAAGGCTGATACCCAAATTACACCGGGCGCCATCGCACGTAATGCTTCTGGCGTTGGCGTGACTGCAAGTGGGAATAGCGATACCACTAAAACAAAAAATATTAACGGGTTAGCCAGCTCATGACGATTTCGTAAAGCCAGGCGCAGGTCACGAATTAACAGATGGGAAAAAGCATTAAGCATCTGACGACGCTCCGTTACCCTGACCACCGAGGCGAACCGAACGCATCTCACAGTCCAGCTGCATACCGTGATGAGTGGTAAAAATAACACTGCCACCCGCCTGACGATGTTCGATGATCATCGATTCCATCAATGCCACACCTTGCACATCCAGTGCGGTTAACGGCTCATCCAGTATCCACAATTTTGCCCGAGACAAAGCGACGAAGGCCAGTAATATCCGGCGTCGCTGCCCGGAAGATAAGGCCTTGCCGGTAACATCTTCATAAGTCGCCAAGCCGACCTTAGCCAGGGCATCTTCAATAACAGCATCGGATACCGTCAGTGAGCGTGTATCCAGCAATGAACGCACATTCTCCATTACCGTCAATTCAGCTTTGACACAAGGCAGGTGACCGATATAAACCATATTGGAATAATAATCTTCACGATTGGATTGAATGCTCTCGCCCTGCCACAGAACCTGGCCCGCTTCCGCCAGACGCAGGCCACATATAATACGAAGCAAGCTGGTCTTGCCACAGCCGTTGGCACCTTCGATCTGTAACACTTCTGAATCAGACAGCGCAAAATTTAAACCGCTAAATAAGAGGCGGTCATCGCGTACGCATTCTAAGGACTGAACTTCAAACATAGGCAATACAGACATCGATAGAGAAAATTTTATTCAATATACTATTTTTTTAACTGGGCTACTTCATAATCAAAAAAGGATGGCATGGCCATCCTTTTTGTACGATCTCGTTGTGACACCTTTTGTTATAAAACCAAAGGTAAAGTCAAAACTTACTTAAGACTAGCAATATAGTTAGCTAAAGCTTCAAGATCATCGTCAGACATATTTGCAACCATGTCACGCATCAGTCTCTTATCATCATTGCTGCGACTGCCGTCTTTAAATGCTTTTAATTGCGCCAGCGTATAACTCGTATACTGACCGCCTAACTGAGGATAACCGATACCGGCCGTACCCGACCCATTAGGACCGTGACATGCCTGACACGCTGGAATGCCCTTTTGCAAATCACCACCTTTATAAAGTGCACGACCTGCAGCAGCTTTATCCGCATCAAAAGTTGCTGCGTCTTTTAAAAATTGCGCCTGGAAGTAAGCACCGACATCCGCCATATCTTCATCTGATAAGGCTGCAACCATACCCATCATAATCGCATTTTTACGCGTATCATTCGCTTTAAAGTCTTTAAGCTGCTTAGTGATGTAAGCCTCATTCTGACCCGCAAGTTTTGGGTAGATAGCAATGGGGCTATTACCATCAAAACCATGACAACCTCCACAAGAGGCAGATTTTGCTTTACCAGCTGCAGCATCACCGGCTATTGCTGCGCCTGATACCGTTAAAAGAAACGCCGTTGATATCAATGCCAGGCTAGCTAAAATTCGTTTTTTCATTGTTTGAACTCCAAACATACAAACCCTTAAATGGGTTAAAAAAGTGGCAAGATTCTACACCACCCACGTGATTCCTACAATATCAGCCGCTGCTTATTATGGGATACAGCCTGTCTTTACTGTAAAACACTGCATATCCATCACATTATCAGTAAAAATAGGTAAAATGCCGGGCAATGAACAAACCCTACCAAAAACCGGTCGCCGACAATCGTTACTACCGTCAGGCAAAATTTCTGATTAGTGCAGGAAAAGCCAAACAGTTCCCTGTTACTGGCCTGGAAGTGGCTTTTTCCGGACGCTCAAATGCCGGCAAATCAAGCGCCATTAACACCTTATGTGACAACAAGAGTCTGGCACGCACCAGCAAGACTCCCGGGCGCACACGATTAGTCAATTTCTTCGAACTCGACGAAGACCGCCGTATCGTTGATTTGCCGGGTTATGGCTTCGCCAGGGTCCCTCTTGCCATGAAAAAGGAATGGGAACAGTTGATGACGCAATATCTCAGTGAACAACAGGCACTAAAAGGGCTGGTCATCATTATGGATATCCGCCATCCACTTAATGACTACGACTTACAAATGCTTGAATGGTGCGGTCATTTCCAGCTGCCGGCACATGTTCTGTTAACTAAGGCAGACAAGATCAAGCGTGGACCTCAGCAAAGCTGCAAGTTACAGACACAGAAAAAATTAAAAGAAGCGGGTATCGACGCCAGTGTGCAGGTATTCTCATCCTTAAAGAAAACCGGGCTGGATGAACTGGTTATCAAACTCAATAGTTGGTTAGATTTGTAGTTGATACAGCAATGTCGGCTATCGGCCCAGACTGTGTGAAAACTATTTTGGAAAATTGAAAGTGGTAAATTACCGCCGATATCCAGTCAGAAACGAACTCTATGTGGGGGTGATTCTTGCTTATTTATGAAAAACCGTACGTATTTAGGGATTGGATTTTTAAAATACAAAATATTTTGAGTTTTCACACAGTCTGGGCCAGGAGCGGCCATGGCAAATCGCGCGCAAACTGCGAACGATGATGCAATGAATCACTGACCAACTCTTCGTGACCCGAGCAAGACCACAAACCGGACATTCGCCGGATCACAAAAAGAACCGCGGGTCACATCAAAGCCGCTGGAAGTGCTTCTGCTGGATGCGCTGACCAATCATAATCTTTGTCAAATCGTTCGATTAAGAAGTCGATGAACACTTTTACCTTGGGCGGAACAAAACGCTGATAGGGATGCACTGCATACAGTGCGGAGGTGGCCGGGTACGGCGGGTAGGCGGGCAGCAGTTTTACCAGTTCGCCGCGGGCGATGGGCGGCCCCATGATCCACTCGGGCGACAACATCAAACCGCGACCGAGGCGGGCTGCGGTTACCAGCATGTTGCCGCTGTTGGCCGTAAACTCGCCGCGAACCCTAACATCGACAATCTCGCTACCATCTTTGAACTGCCAAATATTATCGCCTGGGTTGCGCTTAAGCGCGAGACAGTTGTGGTTTTCAATATCACCAGGGTGGGCGAGGCGCGGCGCGGACGCCAGATACTGAGGGCTAGCGCAAAGCCTGCGGGGTACCTCAGCCACCTTGCGTGCGCGCAAGGTGGAGTCTTTAAGCTGACCGGCGCGAATCGCAATATCAAAACCTTCTGCCACCAGGTCAACATTGCGATCAGTGGAGGTGAGCCCAAAGCTCACCTCCGGCCAACGCGCCTGAAACAAGGCAGTTGCCACAACAACATGCTGCTCAAGACTCGCGGGCAAGGTGATGCGCACCAGGCCCGCGGGTTTGTCTTCGAGTGCTGCCGCCATAATGCGGGCTTCTTCCAAATCCAGCATGATGCTGCGCGTACGCTCGTGAAATAGTCGTCCTACCTCCGTCAGGTTCAGTTTACGGGTGGTGCGGTGAAACAGCGTTGCCCCCACCCAGCCTTCAAGATCAACAATCCGACGCGAAACACTGGATGGCACCAAATTCGATTGCCGACCGGCTTCCGAGAAAGAACCCGTT
>Ga0316209_1001457_pt1 | contig 24237 bp, 13 predicted proteins | sample 6monopyrite_MG_FD_204945 | JGI IMG/M metagenome (GOLD analysis project Ga0316209, IMG submission 204945) | Microbial mat bacterial communities from mineral coupon in-situ incubated in ocean water Damariscotta River, Maine, United States -... | ecosystem: Environmental > Aquatic > Marine >...
GTTAGCCATCAGACTATTTCCTAAAGAAGCGGGATTGTCGCTCTCCGTATGGGCTGCTTACAGACAATCCAAAGATGATCTGCATCATCTGGTATCGGCGATGGTCTCTGCTGATCGATGCAGCATTTTATTAGCATGAAAAAGAAAGGTGTGTTAATCATGAATACAGTCTACGTCATAGTGAGCAAGCAATTTTTTCCCAATGACTATATAGCTCATCCTCATTAATCAAACTAAGTTTAAGAGGCTTGCTAACTAACATTCCACTTTTTCAGTCACCATAAACACTCTTTCACCAAAGATTAGAGAAACAATAGTTACATCAATAAACAAAAAACTTATTACTCTCTTCTGATTTTTTTTAGAATATTATCTTTGGTTTGACCAACGACCCATCTAAGATAGACTATTTCACTTTTATCCCTATAAAAGCACAACAAAACCAATAAAGAAATTAGATATAGACATGAAAACAAAACCCCATATATGAACGTTGATGCAATCAACGCCATACTGTCTCCCAGGTCAATCCATTGAACAAAAGCCCCAGCAATGAATGTTGCAAAAAATACTGGTAATGTGAGAAACATGAAATAACCCACAGAAAATTTAAATACATATTTAACATAAACAAAGGTAACAGCGACCAATATAAACGCAACGATTGAGCGTAAAAACGAAAACTCAACGATATCGTCAAAACTGATAGTAAGTAATGTTATCACTGTAAAAATCAAGCCAAACAACTCAAAATAAAACAGATGCTTCACTCGGCCTAACGATGTCAGTAAATAACCGAGAATCCCACCCATAGCATAGACACCGATTAAGATCGACAACGCCTGAAGAATGCCTGAGTACTCAACCCATTTTTCACCGAGCAATATCCGCACTATTTCATAATGAAATATCCAGGTAAAAGACATGATCGGTAGCGAAATAATAAGCGTGACAAGTAGACTTAATGTCAATTGGTAATTAAGCCTGTTCTGGTCATCCTGAGCCTTTGAAAATGAAGCTAACAGCGGCTGCGTTGCTGGCAAAATAACATCTCGCCCTACCATTGCAGTCAGGTTTTTCATCACACTAAAACCACCCAGGCTACCAATATCAAATAACTTAGAAACCAGGAATGTATCAAACTCCGCCCGACTAAACCCTAGAAAACCTCTCGGGATCATCCACTTTGAAAAATTCCACTGCTCTTTTAATCGCTCAAAATAAATTTTAGGGCGGTATTCATGGACTATATATGAACCAACAACAAGAATCACATACGAAATGACCGTACCTATAATCATAGCCCAATAATTCCCCAACCAAAGCGCGAGCCCTATTATGAAAAAAAACGCGATTAGTTTCTGAGATAGCTCCAAATAAAATATTGGCTTATAGTTGAGCTCTTTTTCGTACATAACAATACCGACATTTTGTAAAGCACCTAATGGCAATATCAACGAAATCACAAACAATACATTTGTTAGCTCAGGGTTTGAATAAAAATCAGTTATAAATGGAATTAGAATCAGGAATAACAACCATACAACCGTTTTCGTTATTAAATTTAAAGTCCAGGCAGTATTAAGAACACTATCGTCCACTTCACTTTTGTGAATGACATATTCTTTCATTCCTGAGTTCGAAATTTCATCGAATAGAAAAACTAGAACCGTGGCAATTGCCACGATCCCATAATCCTCAGGTGTCAGTAAGCGCGCCAGAATCAGCGTACTAACCAAGCCTATCCCTCGGGTTAATAACTTAGAAGCAAATAAAATAAAAGAGCTTTTTAAAAGACTTTGGCTTAACGACATAATAGACACACCATGCCTTCGGCACCAGAAAGCTCATCAAAAATAATTCTAAGGAAGGAATTTACCATCAGACTATCAACATGCATTTCAAATAATCTAGTCCAACTCATCAAAATGGAGTTTTAGGCGATTAAGGCTTCCATTCCAGCTATATTCTTTCTCAATCAGGCTTCGTGCTGCCGTACCCATCGAGCCGTTCTCTTCAGTACTCAATAGGCGGACAACAGCGTCAACCCATTCATCTACATCATTAACCACAAGCAAATCCCTACCTTCAACAGCATTAATACCTTCATACCCATGAGGGGAGGTGATAGTAGGTAGCGCCATTGACATTGCCTCAAGCACCTTGTTCTGAATGCCTCGGGCAATCCTCATCGGTGCAACAGCAGCCGAGGCATGTGCCAAATATGGCCGTACATCATCCACAAAGCCAGTTACCTCAATATAAGGTGACTCAGCAAGCGCCTTTACTTTCTCGTCTGGTTTGCTTCCGACAATAGAGAATTTCAGTCCACTCACCTTTTCACAAATCGCAGGCAATACTTCTTTTGAGAACCAGACTACAGCATCAACATTAGCCCAATAATCCATGGCGCCTGTAAAAACAATCACCTTTTCAGCGCTAGTGTAAGGAGAGTCAAACGAATGATCTGGTGAGAAATATTCTGCATCCACACCATTATTGAAATAAGAAACTTTATCCGATGCATCAGGCACCATGCTTTTGAATAACTCAGCCTCTTTTTCTGATACAAAAAAACTATGGTTAAACTCGTTCGCTATTTTCTTCTCCCAACCAAACAACATGCGAGCTTCATAGCCATAGACTAACTTCATCACAGGCGATGCCTTATGCTTATATTGAGCCCACTTATCAGAGTCGATATCAATAAAGTCAATATACCGCCTTAAATGTGAGAATCGATCACCAGAGAGATACTGCGCCATAGTCGAAGAAAACACTAATGCATTGCTTATTTTATGTTCTTCCAATGTCACATCAACCCAATGCTGCATTTTACGATTAGCATAATAAGGCAATCCAAGAGCCGTTCCTTTTAGAAAACCACTAAGACTCTTTAGCTTTCCAAGCCTGGGATTTAATGGCAGAATACAGCTAGAGGCACACATCTCTGCCACAGCGCCTTCATATTGAAAATCTTCAGGATCATCAACAAAAGCGCCAAGATGAACCTCATAGTGCTGACTTAGGAACTTAAGAATATTATAAGAACGAATTTTATCACCCTTATTGGGTGGATACGGAATACGGTGACATAAAAATAAAATTGGCTGCACAGTTTATTACTCGACTAGGGGTTAGTTTTTTCGGGACAGACAAACACTTCATCCATACGCTGCCACTCAAAATCATTAATCAACCTTTCGAGACGGTTCTGCATTTTATTTAAATTAAGATAGTGTCTAAACTTCGCCTTGCTAGTCGCCTCCCTGATTCGCGGCTGCTCTGGATCGATCTCCCACGGATGAAAATAGAACATACCAGACTGACCTTCCCTATCATTCATACGCTTTAATGCCCATTTTGAAACGGCATACGGATAAAAACGGAAAAAACCACCACCACCACAGGGGAATGTTTTTTCAAAAATTTTCAGCGTACTGACCGGGATCTCTAAAATTCCGTCTTTTTCATTGGGATAAAACTTAAATCTTGGCGCATCGGGCATACCATACAAATCATGCTTAATGGGATAGATACTGGAACTGTACTGATATCCCGCCCTCTCAAGTTCTGCAAATGCCCACAGATTCGCTTTTCCAATAGAATAACTTGCCGCCCTGTAGCCCTTAACTTCGACACCACCAAGATCCTCCAGCAACGCCTTTGTTCTAGTGATATCAGCATAAAACTCTTCCGGACTTTGATTAATGACTCTCACATGATAGTAGCCATGACTGGCCAACTCATGCCCCTCTGCGACAATTCGCTTAACCAATGCTGGATAACGCTCAGCGACCCAACCAAGGGTAAAAAAGGTAGCCTTAACGCCATTCGCCTCAAATATATCAAGAACTTTATTGGTATTAATCTCAACACGATGAGGATATGCATCCCAATCCGCTCGAGTAATAATCTTTTCAAATGCAGAGACCTGAAAATAGTCTTCTACATCAACTGTCATAGCATTTTTCATCATAAATTCATCACGTAGTTGCAATCATTATATTAATCGTTTATCTGGATTCTTTGTGCGCAATTCTTCGACCAATGACGACAAATTGCTTTTCAACATATTTGTACGGCAAAGTTGAAACTAAACAGGTGGCAAATAATGTAATTAATAACATTAACAATAGCTTTATATCGACATCATCAAATTTAAAATTAACGATAGACAGAATAGCTATAGCAACAAACAAACCATGGTACAGATAGGCATTATACGAAATCGTACCATAATGCTTGAGAAACCTAGCAATATTCTTAGGCAGAACAAATCGCGTAATCAGCACAATATAAACCAAGATAATGGCGTTAACCACATACCAGCTCCACAAATCAGAGACTACAGGAAAATCAGACGACTCGATCCAATAATGTCCAATTGCCGAACGAGGTTGATTGATCTATATATGAGTGAGTCGGATGATCATTGTAATTCATAAATCAAAAACTTATTAAACAAGTGTTTCAATCAGCGCCTTCAATCTAGAGATCCAGGCAGCATTTGCCAGACTATTGAGATGAATGCCATCACCAATGTGATAGTCATCATCTAGCTCACCATTCGAATCTTGAACAAAATCGGACATACTGAAGTAATACAATCGAGGGCTATCAACGCACAACTTATTTAACCTGCGATTAATTCTATTAATTCTGGCATTATAACCAATCAAGTCACTCCTGACTTCATCAACAGGAAAAACCCCACTAAATAGAACTGGAATTTCATCGGGAATCAACCCCGCTACCTTTTTATAGTTTTCAATGATTTCATCATCTTTTCGCCTTTTTAAATCATTGATTCCGACAGCTATCACGATTAACTTTGATTTAGCAACTGACGTATAGTGAGGAAGCCGATTTAATACACCAAACGTAGTGTCTCCTCCTACACCGAAATTAACTGACTGTGGGTGTATCGCAGTAACTGCTAGTCCTTGCGTTATGCTATCGCCAATAAATAGAATTGACCCCGAAGGCAAATTAGCATCCACTCTTTGATGAAAAGCTAACATCGTCTCATAATGAGGTGTTAACTCAGGCCCCATCACTTCAACACCTAGCTGCGCCTGAACATACTGAACAATATCCGTCTTAACGACAACAACCCCTACAATCACATGTAGCGTTACAAGATAAAATATAGATAGTAATTTCATACTTTAGAAATTCATATTGCACCCATCAGATTAACCAATAAGCCTGCTATTCTTGATCCAACCGAAAATACAAGCCACAGTAATGATCCAGAGTGTGTTCGGGATGGAAAGGAATTAAACACGATTTTTCTGCATTTTCCCAACTATCTATTAAGACATACCCCAAAGCACACACAGAACTAATAAATTCATCCCTGTTGAAAATTTGGTAAGGGCAAAATGCCGAGCCAATATTCTGTAAAGTCACAAATTCCATTTCATCATGCAGCGGTGTTAGATTTACAATAATATCCTTAGGCCTCAGATCTAGCTGTTCTATCATCGAGGCAAGTGATATATCTAGATATTGAAGTGACCCTGAAGCAAAAAATATCTCTTTACCATTAGCATCATGGTAATCATTGGTAAAACTAAGCTGCCCGCATTCTTTCTTGCTTGCCAGCAGCCTTCCAGCTTGAGTTACCTCCTTTACATCACAGACCTGCCAATCCATATTGACCGGGTACTCAATATATTTTTGGTATGAGTAATAAGCAACACCGATATGACCACCCAGGTCAAATATCGAACACCTACCACCCTCAATCGCTTTAGATAGCCAAAATAGCACAGGATAATCACCGGGATAAATACGATTCAATCTGTCCCTGTACATTCTGGCAGGCTCAGGATTATCGTAGCCAATCGGCTTGCTTTTGGGTGCCGTATCAAGGGCCTCTGGAAAGCTTTTGTAAACACCACGAAAAAGGTTTTCATTAATAGCGCTTATAAAATGCGCTTCATACTCCTCGGCTTCAACTGTATCTCTCGTCTTTATTTCATTGCTAGTTTCAACACCAGATACCCCAATTGATCTGAACACATTCAGCTTTTTACCCAATACCGATTTTATTCTATTCGACAACCCCTGTTTAGCAGGCCTGACGACTTGCTCAGTAGAAGATGAACCCTGGGATTTCTCAGTTTCACAATATTCAGCGATATACACTAGCGAATCCAGAAGAATAGCCCTAACAGGAACATTTACTCCCGTACTCAATCTAATCTTCTCTAAAACCTGCATAGCAGATAGAGACTGCCCACCGATTTCAAAGTAATTATCGTAGATACTGACAGATTCAACACCAAGGGCATCCTTCCATATACCTGCAATTAAAACCTCCATTTTTGTCTTAGGAGGAGAGTAATCACTATCCAAATGATCACTACCAATAGAACCTGATGGCACCTCATTTCCCAGGGGAAGACCAGGCGAACCCTCATCTTTGTCTTCGACTAATAAATCAATATTATCAATTAGCACATCAGGGTTTTCAGTGAACGCCCTCAGCAAATAAGAATAGTGCTTGAGAACCCCCTCTATTGTCCTGGCATCAAACAAATCAGTACTATAATCCAGCCCACCAACCATGCCCTGCCCAGTTTCTTTGAGCCAGAAAACCATATCGGTATAAGCCACATGCGTATTGTGATCTACCTGTGACACTTTAATGTCAGAAAAGTGAGTGCTACGATTTGTAGTATCTTGATAAGTAAACATCACCTGGTAAGGCAGCGAGTTAACCCGTCCATTTTCAGTGCTCAACTCATCCATCACATTCTCAAAAGGTATATCTTGATGAGAAAATGCGCTTAAAGAGACTTCACGTACGCACTGAATTAAGCCTCTAAATGACAACTGATCATCCAGCCTGGCTCGTAGTAAAACAGTATTAACAAATGGTCCAATAAGCGTTTCAAACTCAGGGCGAACACGCCCTTGAACCTGCGTTGCAATTAAAATATCACTTTGTCCACTGTAACGATTGAGCAAGGCATAAAATGCAGCCAGCAAAACCATATATAAAGTGACGCCTTCTGTACGTGCAAGCTGGGTCAGTGCCTCTACCGCGCCTTTATCGAGATACAACATCTCACGAGCACCACTGTAAGTAGGTAATTTGGCTCTCGGGCGATCGATTGGCAATTTAATAGCAGGCGATGCACCCCTCAAATTATCACGCCAATATTCTAATTGACGTGCATGCTCGCCAGCTTCCATCCAATTACGATGCCATTCAGGATAGTCAGCGTACTGTATTTTCATTTGTTCAATAGGTGCTGGAACACCTTCTTTTGAAGCAGAATAAAACAGATAGAGCTCATTAAGAAATACATCAAATGACCAACCATCCCAGGCAATCGGGTGCGACATAATAATCATCACATGATCATCCTGGTCTAATTTAACTAACCAGACACGAAGTAAACCACCCTGGTCTAGTTTAAAAGGCTGCTCAGATAAATTTTCAATACATCTGGTTAAAGCTTGTTCTCGCTCATTCTCAGGAATGTCTTGCAGGCTAATACTCTCAATAGCGAATTTCTTTTCATCAGCCACCATCTCGTGACGTTCATCCGTCGAAATTATTTTACTTCTCAGAATTTCGTGTCGATCAATCACCTTATTTACGCTCGATACGAAAACTCCCTCATCAAAGTCACCATCAAATCGAAATGCACCAATTAAGTTGAAAATAGAAGAATCAGGATAAAGCTGTTGCAAAAACCACAATCGCTGTTGTGCATATGACAACGGAGATCGTCCCTGAATACTAGCCTGAGGGGAAATACCCGGTAAGCCAGTACGATTACCTTTTAATAGTTCAGTCACTCGTTCCGACAATTGATACACCGTCGGGAACTCAAACATCATACTAAGTGAAAAATCTATTTCAAACGCTTGCCTAAGCCTGGAAATAACGCGAGTGGCTAATAGAGAGTGTCCTCCCAGATTGAAAAAGTTATCGAGCGTACTAACCCGCTCTACTTTGAGTACCTGCTGCCAGATATTTGATATCGTCTCTTCAATTTCATTGGCAGGTGCAATGTATTCTTCACGCACTTCGACCTCGCCACCCAGGTTATGGAGCGCGCGACGATCAATTTTTCCATTAGCCGCTAAAGGTAAACCATCAACAGCTATAAAATGCTGTGGGATCATATAGTCAGGCAAATGAACCTTACATTGTTTGCGCAAGAGATCCTCGTCAAGCCTGAACGATTGAGCCAAAACCAAATATGCGACCAAACGCACGTCATTGGGAGCAAATTCTTTGGCAATCACAACTGCTTGCTCTAAAGAAGCATGTTCGGCTAAAACAGCCTCTATCTCACCTAATTCAATTCGAAAACCACGAACCTTAACCTGATTATCAAGCCGCTGTATGTATTCAAAACGACCATCAGGTAACACACGCACTAAATCCCCAGTACGATAAAGGCGCTCAGTCTTATTCCGTGGATTAACAATAAAGTTCGCCGTAGTTAGATCAGCGCGATTTAAATAACCACGCACAATCCCTTCCCCCCCTATATAGAGTTCACCGGGAACGCCAATAGGCACGGGCATCATCGAATGATCTAAAACATGAAACTGCGTATTAGAAATTGGTGTGCCAAGCGTAATTCGCTTTTCCCCCGGCTCAATACGAGCACAACTTGACCACACCGTCGCTTCCGTCGGCCCATACATGTTCCACAAGCTAGCAACATGACTAGATAGCTTATTCGCAAGGCCTGTCGGAAGCGCCTCACCACCACAAAGGGCTTTAAGTCCAGGCACGCCCTTCCATCCGGCCTCAAATAGCATATGCCATGTTGCTGGCGTTGCTTGCATAATGCTTGCTTTAGCACTTTCAATCAATGAAGCCAGTTGCCTGCCATCAATGATGGCTTTCCGATCCGCAATCACTGTTTGAGCGCCGACAATTAATGGTAGCCACAGTTCTAATACAGCAATATCAAACGATATAGTGGTCACGGCCACCATCACATCATTACTATTCATACCCGGCCGCTGAGCCATGCTGTAAAGAAAATTCACCACAGAACGATGAGGTACTGCAACGCCTTTCGGCTTACCAGTCGAACCTGAAGTGTATATTACATAGGCCAGGCTATCGGGGTCTGGTACCGACGTGAGCGCTGCATCTGACTGTGCACTGATTGCATCAGCATCACCCGTCAAACTAACTATCGATACCAGTTCCAGTGGGAATGATCGATCAGCCTCATCATCGACTAACAATACTTTAGCTTGTGAATCGGATAGCATGTACGACAGCCGATCAGCTGGATAATCAGGATCCAATGGAACATAAGCTCCACCAGCCTTCAAAATGGCTAACATCGCAATCATCATATCGGGGGAACGCGCCATGCAAAGCCCAACACAAACATCGGCGGACACGCCCTGCTTACAAAGGTAATGAGCCAATTGGTTAGAACGGCTTTCAAGTTCACCATAACTCATTTGTTGCTCGCCGTAGACAATCGCAATTTTTTCTCGGTTTTCCAAAGAACACGATTGAATCATTTGAGGTAATGAAACGGGAGCTGGAAATACAGCGTCTGTCTTATTCCACTCATCAAGCATTCGCTGTTCATCAGCGGGTAGCAATGGTAAATGCTTCAGTGGTAAATGAGGGCTATCGATTATCGCCTTGATCAAACATTCAAATTCAGCCATGCGACGACGCATCGTTTCAGCATCGAATAGATCAGCGTTATAAGTACACTCCAGTACAATTCGATTACCCGGATACTCCGATGCATTGAGCGAGATCTCAAAGTTTTCAAAACTACGCGGATTCAGCAGCACTTCAGTGCTATTACCAGCAAATGAGAAATCGCTCATTGCCTGATCTATATTAAAAGTAACAGGTACGAGCGGCACCCTGCCTGGGTCTCGATCTAAAGGTAACTTTCTTACGAGACTACCAAACCCAAACCGCTGATGATCATTGGCATCAAATACTGCAGCGCGGATCTGCTTTAGCTGTACTTCAAACGACGCATCACCATTGATTTGACTACGCACGGGAAGCAGATTCACACAGTGACCAACCATGGCTTCATATGGCGTTCCAGCGTTACCTGCGGCCATTAATCCTAGCACCATCTCTTGCTGACCAGAGAGGCGATAGAGGAAAACCTTGAATGCTGAAAAAAGTGTGACGACAAAGGTGCAGCCATTACGCGCCCCTACTTTTTTCAAACCGGCCACCAATTCACTATCCAACGCATAATCTTCTCGTCGAGCAGTATAGGTTTTAATTTTCGGACGAGGGTGATCCGTGGGCAGATCAAGTACCGGGATTTCACCATCGAACTGCTGCAACCAATAGCGCTGTGACTCAGCGGTCACTTTTAATTGATCAGGATCATTTAGAAATCGGGCGTAGTCACTATACAATTTTGCCACGTCAAGGTTGGCATTGGCGTCAGTATATAGCGCCGCCAAATCAGGTAAAAGCGTTTCCCATGACAGTCCATCACACACAATATGATGGGCACATAAAATCAACTGGTACCCTGACTCCCCAAGGTCGATAATCCTGACTCTGAACAGCGGTCCCTTTTCAAGATCAAATGGCGTTTCTACCTCCTGTCGAAGTACCTCATTTAAAGACAATCTCTTTTCGTCCGGAGACTGCTGACTAAAATCAAAAACATTCGCCACGCAATCAACGTTACTATTTATGCATAATGTAGCCCCATCGCTACTCATCGTAATTCGTAGCGCTTCATGACGCGCTACTAACGCCTGCAGAGCCTGCTGGAGTTTTTCAAGATCTAACTCTCCATTGATCTTAAGCGATATCGATTCGTTATATGCACATGAAGCCTTATCCCCCATCTGCGTCGCAGCCCATACCTCACGTTGCGATTCAGTTGCAGGAACGGTCAAATCCAGTGAGCCACCAGCAAAAGGGTCAAAATCCACTGCAGTGTGACCCGGTTCTCCTCTATTCTCCGAATCACTCATACGCCACTCACCCTCATATATTTTCCTGGTCTATCCGGATCTTCAACATACCAGGCTGGATTGCCATCAGGATCTTTGCCAAGACGCGCCCCTGGCACTGGCGGCTTATTCGCATCAAAACTCTCCCCCTCTATTTCAGGCGGGGTATCGATAAACTCACCACGCTGCAACTCCAGAATACTTTCTTTGAAGGCCTTGATGATAAACTCAATATCCTCATCACTATGTGCAGTCGTCAAAAAACACGGCCGTCCTTCCCAGATATGCACGCCCTTCTCACGCAATAGATAAAACAGTAATCCACCATATGTCTGCTCCTGCGGATAGCTAAGATAAAAGAATGAAGTAAAATGAGGCAAACGATAAGGGGCCGCCGCCTTTTCAAATACCCCATTAACCTGCTCTGCAAGGTACTGTGTGCGTTCAGCCAGACTCTGCTGTAGCGCTTCACCCTCTATTTCAAGTCGATCCATAACTGCTTTGGCCGCAGCCAACACCAGTGGATGACGCACAAATGTACCGGCAAAAAAAGTAACGCCTACTTCGGGAATGGAACTGTCGCCAAACTGCCATTGCCCGCCATCCAGCGCATCCATAAAGCGAGCCTTACCTGCAATCAGGCCAATCGGCATCCCGCCGCCAACCACCTTGCCATAGGTCGCAAGATCAGCACGAATACCGGTATAGCCCTGCATGCCTGCCGGATGAACACGGAAGCCTGTAATCACCTCATCAAAAATCAGCGCTGCGCCACACTCCTCCGTCAACGTCCGCAACTGGTGGAGAAAATCTATCGGCTGTAGATCAGGTTTACGACTCTGAACCGTCTCAACCAGGATTGCGGCCAACTCAGCTTTTCGAGACTCAAGAATTGCCAGTGTCTCTGGCGTACCGTACTCCAATACCAGAATATTCTTCACCATATCAGCGGGGATACCCGGCGCGGCAGGAAAAGAGCGTAGCGACTGGCTACCTCTGACGATCACCTCATCAACAATGCCATGATAGCCGCCATTAAAAATCACAATAGTGTTACGTCCCGTTACAGTACGAGCAAGACGAATCGCCCCAAGCACCGCTTCAGAACCCGTATTGCAAAAGGCAACTCGCTCATTACCCGTCATATCACAGACCTGTTTGGCTACCTCTCCAGCGAGGCGAGTCTGAGGACCCACTTCATAACCAATGTGTAGCTGTTTTTCCACCGCATCCATAATAAAAGGGGCCGCCCAGCCAAACATGTTCGAACCAAAACCACAGGCAAGATCAACATACTCCTGGCCATCAACATCCCATAGTTTCGATCCCTTTGAACGCTCTACCACTATTGGATAAACAAGTTCTTTCCATACCGGTTTAAATCCTGATACTGTGCGCGGGTCCGCCAGATGAGCGCGATTAGCCTGCGCCTCCTGTTTCGATTGCTGAGTACGGCGATTATATCGAACAGTAAATTCATCCAGCCACCGCTGCTGAACTGCGGTCAACATCTCTCCGGCCGAACGCTGAATACGGACTGCTGGGCCATGCGCCCGAGAAGGGGTGGCCTTTTCATCAGATGATGATTCTGACGTCGGTGCGGTCGCCGCCATTTTTGTTCCTGCAGCAACAGCTGTTGACTCAGCAGCCACCAGCGGAACTGTCCCTGCCGGGATTCCCATCATCTCCAGCTGCCTGGCCATCAATTGCAATTGCTGGGAAATCACGGTTTCGATACCCGATGCATTGACAGCCCTCTCTGACAACACCTGTGATACTGATGCAGCAACACTCGCTATGCTACTCATCGCAACGCCAGTTACTGGGGCAGCTGTTGGTGGTACCGGCTCAGGCTCAAACTGGCCTGCCGGCAACACACTATCCAGATATACCGCAAGGTCATCGAGTGTCGTAAATTCTTCCAGCAGCTGTCTAAAGGTAATATCCACCTGAAATTTGTTTTTAAGTGCCAGGCTAGCCTGTGTCAATACCAGCGAATCAAAACCTAACTCCAGAAAACTCATATCAGACTCAACACCCACCACCTCAATCCCCGAGGCATCTTCCATCACCTGTCCAATATTTAAGATCAACATCTCTTTTCGGTTCGGCGCTGCCTGATTATTTTGTCTATTTTGCATAAGCGGCTCACTTATCTGTAAATTGGTTTCGGCAAAGGTGGCTGGCATAACTTGTTGGGATGCCTGTGGCAAAGCATCAAGCCAGTGACGCTCACGCTCAAAAGAGTACGTGGGCAATGGCACTCGCTTACGGGCTTCATCTTTATAGTAAAGACTCCAATCGATATTGACACCGCAGAGCCACAACTGCCCTAATGCACCTAACAAGGCATCCCACTCTGCGTTATCTTCAGCACTATCTGTCAATGACGACAAAGCCACCTGCTGACGTTTATCCGTTGACTGTTGGCGCGCCAATGTTGCGGTAGTGGTACGCGGCCCCACTTCAAGCAATAGACGCTCTGGCTGCTGCCATAAGGTCTTCACCCCTTCGGCAAATTGCACCGTCTCTCGTAGGTGCCTGGCCCAGTAATTGGGGTCAGTCGCCTGTGCATCGGTAATCCAGTCTGCTGTCACCGTTGAAATAAATGGAACCTTAGGTGTTGTAAGTTTAATTTCACGACATTTCTTCAAAAATGGCTCGATCACATCATCCATCATAGGCGAGTGAAAGGCGTGCGAGGTGTGTAACGGTCGGCAAATCACCTCATCATCTTCTAACCATTTTCGCAGTGTATTCATCTCATCTAAGGCCCCCGACACCACACACAGCTGAGGCCCATTAACCGCTGCAATCGCCATCTGCCCCGACAAACGTGGTTCAATCTGCTCTGCCGCCATACGCACTGATAACATAGCGCCCGATGGACGGGCTTGCATTAACCTCGCTCGATGCGCAACCAGTGACAATCCATCTTCCAGTGAAAAGACACCAGCCAGACAAGCGGCGACGAACTCACCAATACTGTGACCGATCATCGCCGCAGGCTGAACACCCCAGCTTTGCCATAAGCGCGCCAGTGAATACTCAATTGCAAATAGCGAGGGCTGAGTATAGGCTGTTTGGCCCAGTAGCTCCTCGCTAGCTTCCTCAGCATTCCCCGCTGGATAGAGCACTTCCAGTAAGTCCCATCCTACCAATGGCAACAGGATATCGCGACACCGCGCCATGGCATCACGAAACACCGGTTCCACATCAAATATATTACGTCCCATATCAACATACTGTGCGCCCTGCCCTGGAAACATAAAGACTACAGGAGGCTCGCCACCTTTCAGGCTGCGCGTAGAAACTCGCTTTACAGGCAACTCAGTCAAGACCTGAGATGCATCCTGATTATTTTGAACGACCACCATTCGGCGCTGCTCAAACCCCCGACGCCCCATCTTCAGCGTATAGGCAATATCTTCCAGATCCGCATTTGTGTGCCGCAAATAAGCCTGTAGTGTTGATGTATTACGCTCCAGTGCCGCTTCACTACGCGCTGATAGCAACAACAATTCTCGCGGACGTTTTATTAATGAGGCGGGGACTGCTAATGAAGGATCGACGTCTTCTTCAATGACGGCTTCAAGCACAACATGGGAATTGGTACCGCCCACCCCAAAGGAACTGACCCCGGCACGAAGTGGCGTTTCACCAGCCTGCCAGTTTTTCAATTTATCACTGATATAAAAGGGGTTATTAGCAGAATCAATATTTGGGTTAAGCGATGTATAGTTTACATTTGGCGGCAATTTTTTATGCTTCAAGGCCAGCGCCGTTTTAATCAAACCGGTAACACCCGCCGCATGAATCAAATGACCAACATTGCCTTTAATAGACCCCAACGCGCAACTGTGTGCTGGCAAATCATCACCAAAGGCCTTACGCAAGCCAGCCACCTCAATCGGATCACCCAGTGGTGTCCCAGTACCATGCGTCTCAATATAACCAATCGTCGCGGGATCAAACCCAGCCTGATCCATTGCCATGCGAATCGCTGCCGCCTGTCCATCAATACTGGGCGCGGTAAAACTAGCCTTACCACTACCATCGTTATTAACCCCGGTACCACGTATGACAGCGTAAATAGTGTCGCCATCACGACGCGCATCCGCTTCCCGCTTCAATACAACAAGACCGACACCACTATTAAAGGTCGTCCCAGTTGCATCAACATCAAATGGCCGACAATGGCCATCACGGGCAAACATGCCGCCATCCTGGTAGAGATAACCGCTGTTCTGCGGCACAATCACGGAAACACCCCCCGCCACCGCCATATCACATTGTTGATTCAGCAGACCGTCAACAGCATAACAAACAGCCGTTAAAGAGGTAGAACAAGCCGTATAGACATTCACACTCGGCCCCTTAAGACCAATTTTGAATGATGCGCGCGTCGTCAAATAATCCTTCTCATTCGCCAGCATGGTTTGAAACTCACCCAGTTTTTCAACGTCATCATGGTGATGCCGCACATTATTGGCAAAATAGGTATTACTGTTCATGCCGCCATACAAACCCACCAGGCCAGCATAACGATCAGGATCGTAACCACTATCTTCCAGCGCCTGCCATACCACCTCCAGAAAAATTCGCTGCTGTGGATCCATGATCTTTGCTTCGAGGGGAGAGATACCAAAAAACGCGGCATCAAATTTATCAATGTCTTCAAGCACCCCCCGTGCCGCCACATAATTCTTATCATTTCTCAACGATACTGGAATCGTGGCGTCTAGCTCATCGCTATCAAAATAAGTGATAGATTCAACCCCATCACAAACGTTTTTCCATAATGTGGCGATATCGCCAGCGCCAGGAAAACGCCCAGCCATGCCAATAATCGCCACCCCTTCTTGAGAGGTATCTCGATGAGTTCGCTTTCGATAACCAGGAATATCCGCAACACCGGCTTCAAGCTCTGCAATCAATTCACTAATAGTCGGATACTGAAACATATTGGCAATCGGCACATCAATATTATGATCACGCCGCAGGCGAGCGACACACTGCAAACTAAGCAGAGAGGTACCGCCCAGCTCAAAAAAATTATCGTTTATTCCTATGTTATCCAGCATCAACAGATCACGCCAAACAGAGGCGAACTTCAGCTCCTGCTCTGTTTTCGGAGCCACATATAGAACACCTAACTCAGGCCGGCTTTGCTCTGGGGCAGGTAATGCACGACGATCCAGCTTACCGTTAGCAGTCAACGGAATTTTATCGAGAATAATCCAATGCAGCGGAACCATATAGTCCGGTAACAGTGCCTCCAGCGAGCTGCGTACAGCCGTAATATCCTCGGCCTTATCAGCAAATGAGACGTATGCGACCAATTGCTGATTACCAGCAGCGGAGTGGTGCACCACTACACCTACGTCCTTAACGCCGCTCTGATTTCTTATCGTTGCTTCAATCTCGCCCAGCTCAATACGATGGCCGTCAATTTTCACCTGATCATCATTGCGCCCAATAAAATCGATGTTGCCATCTGGTAAATATCGAGCACGATCACCACTTCGGTAGAGAGACATACCTGCTTCGCTCGAAAATGGGTCAGCAACAAATTTTTCAGCCGTCAATTCAGGTCGGTTAAGATAACCACGTGCGACTCCAGCCCCACCAATATACATCTCGCCTTCTTCTCCAACATCGACCGGCTGCATTTCATCATCAAGGATATAAATTGTTGAGTTCGCTATTGGGCGTCCGATTGGAACTGATTTCAGCGTAGGATTAAAAGGGCGGGGAATTCTGTAGCAGCTGGTGATATTGCTTTCGGTCGGGCCATAGCCATTAATCAATTGTGTACTGGGCAGATGCTTTTGCGCCTTAACAATATGAGAAACAGAGAGCGCCTCACCACCCACGAGTAACTCCTCTACTGAGGCCAGCACTTCCGGCGTGTCATCGATAATGGTATTAAAAAGCGAGGTCGTCAGCCATAACGTGGTCACCCCATGCTGCGTCAAAATCCGCTGTAATAGTTGCGGATCTGGCACCCCATGCTGCGGATAGAGAACGCACGTAGCACCATGCAGCAACGCACCCCAGATCTCAAACGCGGCCACATCAAATGAAATTGGCACCAACTGCAAAAATACTCGGCTATCGTCAAAGCGAGTGTAGTCGGCATTCATCACCAGGCGTGTAATACTGCGGTGAGGGACCTCAACCCCCTTAGGTTGCCCGGTTGAACCGGAGGTATAGAGCAGACAGGAAAGATCATTCGCCGACTCTCGCCCTTCAAACTCTGCAGATTCCTTAGGTACTACGCCATCATCTTCATTAAGGCATACTACAAGCACGTCACCGTCAAGGTTTAGATTCACCCTTAGTGATGTCTGCGTCAATACCAGAGTGGAGCGAGCATCCTTCAGCATAAATTCGAGCCGCTCTACGGGATAGGCAGGATCAAGTGGCACATAAGCAGCCCCAGCCTTCATAATGGCCAGCATCGCGATCACCATCTCAACAGATCGCTCAACATACAGACCAACCAGATCCCCTCGCCTCACACCTAAAGAACCAAGACGATTAGCCAGCCGGTCTGCAGCCATGCCTAACTCATCATAGCTTAGCTTTTTGTCTGAGCCCTCAGGAACATCAGGAAAAACGACCGCAGTACGACCACCGTATTTCCTGACAATCGTCTCAAACAGCTCGTGAATCATTGCGTCGTAAGGTGTGTTAGTCGACGTAGAGTCCCGCTCGAACGCCTGATGTTTTTTGTTTACCATCTCAGCCTCCCTGCCATCCACAGAGGTTTGTTCGCCTACCGACTAAAACTTCACGAAACAAGATAAATCACAGCGACAGAGATCAAATCATCTGATTTTTCAGTCATATACAAACCTACTTTCCAGCCAGGGTTATTTTAGCCACAAGAAAACAATCAACGTATCTTATTTGCATAAGTTTCTCATCCCACCCAATATCATCGTACAAATATGAATTATATTTAGTATTTTATTGCTATCATATACATGATATACGATTTTTATCATCAGAACTTCAAACGATATTAAGTAGAATATACAAATAGACGCTCAATAACCACTGACGCAATATGCCCTCACATATCCCATCCCTCACGCCGCTGCGTGGAATAGCAGCACTATTCATCGTACTGCACAGTTATACAGCTTATTTGCTTCCTGGCATTGGCGCGTCCATTGAGCAATACAGTCAATTCTTAAAAAACAGCTACCTTTGGGTTGATTTCTTTTTTATTCTAAGCGGGTTTGTTTTGACGCATGTCTACCAGGACAGCTTTCGCCAAAGTATTTCAAGCAAGAAATACCGCAAATTTATTTTAGCCCGTTTTGCTCGAATTTACCCGCTGCATATTTTTATGCTGGGAGCATTTGTACTCTTTGAGATCGCCTCCATCGGACTGTTCATTGTTCAAAACAATCTGGAAGTGCTGTTATCAGGGGGAAGCACATACGAGCCATTCGGCGATAACCACAGCATACCTTCTTTATTAACCAACATATTCTTACTGCAAGCCATTCATGAAATCACTACCTGGAATGAACCTGCATGGTCCATTAGTGCCGAATGGATTGCATATATTGTATTTCCAGCGGTAGCTTGTTTCGTATTGGGCAGAACCAATAAAGTCTGCGGACTCATTTATGTGGCCACGCTAGTGGCGCTGTATATATTGATTGAGCTGACAAGGGGGCATTTAGATTTTGCAGGCTACCCATCCTTCATTCGCTGCATACTTGAGTGCGTATTAGGCATCACACTTTATCATTTTCACCGCAGCAGCAGCGGTCATCACTTCTTTAGCTCATCTCAATTATTCTTTGTTACATTTACCGTCCTGTTGTCGGTTATGCATCTGGGCCTGCATGACATACTAACAATCCCCCTTCTATCGTTACTCATCATCATCGCTGCAAAAAACCGGGGCCTGGTCGAGGCTGCACTTAACTCAAAACCGATGATCTTTCTTGGTGATATTTCATACTCAATATATATGACCCACTGGTTTATCCAATATGTAACACTAAAAACCTGGGGAAAATTATTTCATAGCGAATTTGGTGAAAACATGAGCTACAATGAATCACTAGCTGTTTTGGCTCTCTATATCATGTTAGTAGTCGTAGTCTCATGGGCAACTTATAACATCATCGAAAAGCCGATGAGATATCGGCTTAAAAACAGCCCAATATTCAATCGGTTTATTAAATAACCCTCGTCGTTTTAGTAGAGAAAAGTGCTAGTTGTCACTAGCACTGTCATTCACATTAGCGACTAATACTTAAATTGAATACTGTCACTCGTACCAACAAATGGCACACCGACATTCCCCTGAGCATAAGTAATAAGTCCCACATAAACTTTATCGCCGTACGCTGGTGCATCTCCAGGCAATCTACCAGTGCCCCTATAGAGCTTCCAGTCATCAGCCTGATCAGCTGGCAGTAGATTCGGCTCCTGCCAATAAACAGTCAACGTGTGATTTGGATTTCCTACGATACGAATATCAGCACGACCATCCGGAGCGGAATTTTTTCCTTCATCATCAACCGCAGAATACCCATCAACTGTATTTTTTCCTTCAACGGTATAACTAGTCTCGCCTCGATGCCCAACCACTACATGAGATGAATTTATTGAATTAAAGTCTTCGACGTGAATTTGTAACCCAGCAAAAATATAACGCGAGGTAGGTGATTCAGGTGCAACTTGAGCGTCAGCTTGCGTTCCTATGCCTATATTTCTAACGATCACCTCAAAAGGAAAAGGAACAAGTTTCGCATCGAGTCTCCCCTGCTGCCCCATATAATGCAGCGTCACATCATTTTCATTATTGACGAGGTCTGCGTGATAACGACCGCCCACACGCTTAACATCAGGCAAAGATGCTTCATTGTTTACCACGTACCCAATTAAAGGGCCATCACCAGAAAAATCGTCAAGATCAACATTATTAAGTACAGGCGGAGGCCCATCATAAATTTTTTCATTACATGCTGAAATCATGACACAAAGAAAAAGCAGGGCTATACTTCGATACGCGGCTCGTACTATCACACCAACACCTCTCAAAAAAACTGATAATTACAGCAAACTCATCTAGTAACCCAATATAACACGATCAAATAGGGCAATGAAATAATGCTAAACAATAATGCTGCGATCAAAAATAAAGACATGCCCACTCGGCAGCTCGGCAGTACCGGCATTGAAATTAGCGCGTTAAGCCTTGGCAGCTGGAATAGCTACGGTCGCATTGTGAATGACCAGAAAATGATAAACGAAATCATCAGTAGGGGGTATGAATCCGGGATTCGTTTCTTTGATATGGCGGACGTTTATGAACGCGGCGCCGCAGAAGAAAGCATGGGGACAGCACTCAAGACCCACAATCGAGAATCTCTCATTCTAAGCAGCAAAGTTTACATGCGCATGAGTGATGACCCCAGCGACATTGGACTCTCCAAAGAGCGCATCATGGGCGGTATCGATAACAGCTTACGCCGCATAGGAACTGACTACCTGGATTTATATTTCTGCCATCGATTCGACCCAAACACCCCGCTAGAAGAAACAATCGTAGCAATGAATCAACTGATCCAAAGTGGGAAAATCAGGCACTGGGGGACCAGCATGTGGAATGCAGATCAAATAAAATCAGCATTCGATATTGCCGCTGAACTTAATATGGTGCCACCAGCCGTTGAGCAGCCTGAATTAAGCCTGCTAAGCAGTGAGAAATATGAGTTCGACAGTGGCCCAGAATTACGTAAAAGAAACATGGGCGTCGTAACATTCAGCCCACTAGCATCGGGCATATTGTCCGGAAAATATGATAATGGGATACCCGACAACTCAAGGTTTGCCAAAAAAAATAAAGCGGACATGCTACACGCGGCCCTTATGAATGAGGCCAGCCTACAACGCACCAGAGCATTCAAATCACTTGCTGATAAATTAGAATGCAGTCGATCTCAACTAGCAATAGCCTGGGCAGCGGCCCAGCCAGGCGTATCGAGTGTTATCACTGGAGCCACGCATCTCGACCAGCTTAATGAAAATCTCGGGGCGATCAATATTACAATTGACACTGAAACTGCTGAGGAATTAAAGCGGATATTTTCGATAAGCCTAATGGAAAAAGCGCGTCACAAGGTCGGAAGATTATTCAAGAAAGCATTTAACTAGTGCTATAAAACTGAAAAATGGTTGCAAACGATGCTTGATCTGATCTTTCCCAAAGAAGTGGTCACCGTCACCACCTCGCTTGACAGCAATATGATCAGTGGCACTCTTTATTCAGAAGAAGCGAAACTCATCAGCAGGGCTGCAAAAAAAAGAAAAATAGAATTCACCGCGGGAAGGTTATGCTCACGAGAAGCACTAAAGCAGCTTGGAATAAAACAGTTTCCAATATTAACTGGAAATGCACGAGAACCATTATGGCCAGCACAAGTAACCGGAAGTATCTCTCACTGTGACGACTACTGCGGTGTTGCTATCGCCCACCAAAAAGATTTTAGAAGCATAGGGCTAGATATAGAATCCATTGCACCGTTAGAGAGCGAGATCCTCAATGCCATCTGCACACCTGCAGAACAGGACTGGAGTAACAGCACCCCCCCGCCACCAGACAGTAACTGGCCAAAGATAATATTCAGCATGAAAGAGTGTGTTTATAAATGCCTTTTTCCACTCATACGGACTTTCATTGATTTTCATCAGGTCAGCATCAAAATTGACCCAACAACTATGAACTTCTCTGCCTATCTCGAAGAAGAACTGCTATTCCCGTACGGTATTCACACGCCTCTTATTGGCCGTTTTGCTTATAATTCACAACACATTTTCACTGGGATGGTTATTAAACAACCCCCTCAAGCACCCTTAGAATAACGACTGCCTACCCACGCACAAACACAATCTATCAATTTTTTTCTATCGTCACCCAGGATGTAAGTATGATCAGCACGCGGAAAATATTCGATATGCAACTTATCCTGAAAATCCACCGCGCTATACATATCATTAAACTGGTTCAAGTAGTTATATTCAACGTAGCCGCCACTAAAGATATACATGAGATCCACATCTCGTTTCACCAGACCTTTTAACTCAGTCTCTACTTTATCTTTAGGTGGCAGCACCCAGAAATAATCATTATCCTGAACCGAAACAACTTCTTTACTGGAAGACAACAATGTTTTAAGTTTATTAAGCCAGACCTTCGGACTAAAAATACGAGGGCCGTAATGGCGCATATAATAACCCGCAGTCGGATAAACATACCCATCCAGAAAAACGACACCGACAACTCTTTTATCTAACACAGCGGCTTTATGCGCATTGTCTGCTCCAGTGCACAATCCAAGCAGTATAAATCGATCCACATCATACTTGGATGACAAAAAATCCATTGCGCTCTTGATATCGCCTAAAATTTTCTCTTCACTCGAACGACTATCTTTATGTTGATTACTATCTCCAATTCCCGACAGATCAAAGCGAAATGAAACTACACCCTGATTAGATAAGCAGCGGGAAAATTCTACATTCATTCTGAACGGGCCAACATGATGTACTAATCCAGCATTCAACAATATAACTATCGGCATAGCTTTATCATAAGCCTGTCCATCAGGCTCATTCACGATACCGACTAAATCTCTATCCTGACCAAACAAAAATGCTCTTTCCATCAATTCGCATCCCTTGAGAGAATCGTTACAATTTCATGCAAAATATTTTTTACTAATAATGCCGACTCTATATACTCCACAACATCCCACTCTCCAGCATCATCAATAAGGTGATACTCGACACGACCACCTGAGGACGCCAGCTGATCTCTAAATACCGAATACTCATCTTTAGCTGTAGAACATATAATATGAACCTGCCCAGCATCCACACGGCTGCTCTCGGTTAAATCTAATCGCTCCAGCTCGGAACAGGCCTCATCAGACAAAGAATAGCCTAACAACTCTCCTTTCCCCTCGTCATCACGAAGATGCCTGAAACGATTAGGATGCACTAGCATTTCCTGATGCATCAACTTTAATGCGCCAAGATAGTCACGACCATTAATCACCGGATCCCAGAACAGCCAATCTTTAACATTTGTGATTCCTGCGGATGCCGCGATTGCCGCACCAAGCCGCAACCCCACCAGAGACACAAAGCTATTCCCAGAAACATCTTTCAGCTCGTTAACAGCCGATACAAGATCCCGACAACTACCATCGAAGCTCCATTCATTACTACTTCCAGATGAATCGCCGCTTCCATAATAATCAAAGCGCAGCACATGAAATCCAGCTCTTGCCAATAGATCGGCCAGGCGTTTGAACATGCGGTGCGATCGTAGATACTCTTGCCCATGCGGATAACATAAAACAATACTGCTATCTCTTAATATGCGCGATCTTGGTGGATGATAAACACCAAATAACTGTTTTTTAGATTCACCAAAAAATAATGGATTCATTTATTAACCCCAAATAAAGCGCATAAAATTATCCTATTTCTTTTTTAAAAATGGATTTTTTAATTTACCAAATAAACCCCTAGACGCCTTCTCCTTAACCTCAGGTATCTCCTTTGGTAAGATATCATCGCTAGCGGTAGACTCATTCATTACACTTGTCACCGGGGTTAACTCATATTGCGATGCAATCACACCCATAGACTCCATCAATACAAGCCGCGGTGATACAGACACCCCCGTTTCTTTTCTAATACGAGATACCATCATCATTGATAGTAATGAATGTCCACCAAGATCAAAAAAGTTGTCATGCACACCAACCCGTTCAACATTCAACTCAGACTTCCATACTCCTGCCAAATATTTCTCGGACTCTGTTTCTGGTTCTACAAAGTCATCCTCATCAAAACTAGTAGCAAAAGGAGCAGGCAAACTCTTTCGATCAACTTTCCCATTAGGGCTTAAGGGCAGCTCATCCAACTCAACAAGGTGCTGAGGAATCATATATTCAGGCAGTACTGCTCTCAAATGCTCACGTATTTCAGTTACCGTGGCATTTAACCCAGGCTTAAAGACGACATAGGCTACCAAGCGCTGATCACCCGGTCGATCCTCCCTAACAATCACAACGCCTCGGTCGACAGCCGGGTGTTTAACCAGGTTTGACTCAATTTCACCCAGCTCTATTCTGAAGCCACGGACCTTCACCTGCCCATCATTACGACTTTGATACTCAATATTGCCATCGGCAAGGTAGCGCCCTAAGTCACCCGTAAGATAGAGCTTCGCGC
>Ga0316209_1001458_pt1 | contig 24232 bp, 16 predicted proteins | sample 6monopyrite_MG_FD_204945 | JGI IMG/M metagenome (GOLD analysis project Ga0316209, IMG submission 204945) | Microbial mat bacterial communities from mineral coupon in-situ incubated in ocean water Damariscotta River, Maine, United States -... | ecosystem: Environmental > Aquatic > Marine >...
GTTACACCATCACCATCACAATCCGCAGCGTTCCATGCAGCACTTGGTGCTACCGTTGCATTTGCTAATACGAATGAACAAGGGTCTTGACCATCAGTTCCGTCAGTTGCCTCTTGTGCGTTTGTTACACCATCACCATCACAATCCGCAGCGTTCCATGCAGCACTTGGTGCTACCGTTGCATTTGCTAATACGAATGAACAAGGGTCTTGACCATCAGTTCCGTCAGTTGCCTCTTGTGCGTTTGTTACACCATCTCCGTCACAGTCATTTGTTGATGTTACCGCCACCGATATAGATGCTGTTAAGTATGAACAATCATCTAAAGGATCCGTTCCGTCAGAAATTTCCGCACAATCAAGAACACCATCACCATCCGTATCGACTGATGGATTAATTGTTGTTAGAGTAACCGTGTCTGTATTCGGGCAGAATCCTACCGCATAGACGACATCATATGTCATATTATCTGTTGCGCCAGAAATAACACCAGTACTTGGGTCAATTGTTGCTCCATCACCAGGAGGTGTTGCAAAAGAAAATGTGCCTCCTGTGTCTCCAGTAATTGCTGGATTGTTACTACTTGCCTGAGAAGCACATAAAGTTGTCATTGGGTAAGAAAAGCTCGGATCGAGCAACCCACAATTTACAGGAACCGAAATTGCATTGTTCGAGTAATCACATTCTCCAATTGTTGTTCCTGGTTGCGTATAAGGAGGTGCGACACCACCATTATCATTTATCACAATGTATAAATCGCCTGCTTGACACGGGTTCGGAATTGTGAATGTTTGAGTATGTGTACCTGCCGGAACTGAAACTACAGCATTTGTGTATGTAATTGTAACAGAATCTGCAGCTGTTGAATAAGGGTCGCCAATATAGAACATTATAGGTGTTCCCATTGGAAGGTCCTCTGAGCCATTGTTTATAATATCCAGCGTTACGTCAATTGTATTCGCAACTGTTCCACAATTTGTAAAATCTGGAGCTGCAGCTGTGAAACTAGGATCAGCCGCAGAGAATGTAGGCTCACCACTATCCGTTAAGTAAGAGATTTGCTGTAAAAACCCGTTTAATGGGTAATTCACCGGGGCTCCTTGAGGAAATCCAACTGAATGATCCTGTTGAACAATGGGAATCGTTAAATCATCATTAACATTAACAACGAAATATGAGTGTTGATTCCATACCTGTCTACATTTAACCCATGGTTGTGTTGTTGCTTCAAACACTTCAATGGTATTGCCACAGGCTACAATTAAATTTGTTTGACCATCTCCATTGACATCTGCGATGATTGGAAAATCCGTTCGTGTACTTGCATTACATGCCCTAACGTCTAGTGTAGCACCAGTTGTACCATCGTAAACGAACAAACTATCCTCATCTCTGTAGACAACTTCGTTTGCACCGTCACCTTGAAAATCAAAAACTGTTGATCCAGTTCGTTGAGAATTGTCTATTGTCACCTTTGACCAAAGTTCGCTAGTTGCAAGAAATGGGGATGCGGACAACGCTGCATCATACTCTATTACAATATAAAAGTCTCTACCTGCTAGGCCGATTTCTACGGTGTTATCACCATTAAAATCAGCTAAGTTTGGATGGCCACCAACGCTGGTTTCTGAACCAACGCCTCCTACAGGAACACCATTGGTGCATTGATCAATTTGATAAGGCCCTCCTATAAGTGTCGGAGTTTGTCCATCCCATATATAGACGCATGACCTCCCCCCTGTAATAGCAAAAGTACTTGGTGTATTTACAGCACGACTATTAACTACGACATCGAGATCACCGTCGTTGTCCATATCTGCAATAGAAGTGTAACCGTCTCTCTCTAAATCAGCATTTGCAGGCGCATTAAAATTCACTTGTAAAGTAATCGTGTTTGTAGCTATATTCACTGAATAAATTCGATCTCCTAAAACTAACTCCAATCCAGCACAATCTGCACAAAACCCGTTCGGCAACATATCAACAGCTATTGGAAAAGCTTCACCCTGACCCGCTATGTGATCGCCATAATTTTCTGTATTCCCGGCATCAGCCAGTAATGCACCTGTAACCGAGTTGTAAATTTCATTTCCTACATACACTTCTGGAACTCCATCTTGATTAAAATCAGCGAGCATAGGGGACATTCTATCGGCATTCGCAAAATCTCCAATTTGCGCTGTTGTTCGCCACTTTAGTGTACCGTCATTTTCATAACAAATCAATCGTCGTTCCCAAGTACCATCATTATATGGTGCAGTTTGTACAGATGCTGAAACAACAAAAATTTCACCCAAGCCATCACCATCAACATCACCAATTGCCATGGCATCATTAAAAGTTTCAGTTGCCGGAGAAGGAATTGTTAATTCCAATGCACCGGTCGCTCCGTCGAAAACATATATTTCGTTTTGATTGTCATCATCTTTTCCCAAAATTTCTGGAACACCGTCATTATCAATATCCCCAATAACAGGAACTTGTCTATTATCCATATTAACTCCTGCCTGCGTTGTGTACTTTAACGTGAGGTTAAAAACACTGGTAGGTGGTGGGACATAGGTACAAGGAGGGACGGGGTTTCCAGCATATCCCGTACAACTAGGATCCCCAGAACATTCCGAATCGAAACAATCGACATAACCATCGCCATCATCGTCAATTCCGTTGTTACATATTTCTTGTGCGGACGTTATATTAGTTGATAATAAAATCAAAACGAACGTAAATAGAAACATTGAAAGCGTTTTATGTGCATTCATATAGTAGACAATTACAGTTTTCATAAATAAAATTTTCTGTTATTCAGTGCAAGTGTAGGTGAGTTTGAATTACAATCTGCCCTTTTAACTAAATATTTGCAGAAAAAAGCGATGAGTTGAACAAATTATACGGTGAGTTGAATCAAGCAAAACACGCTGAGTCAAAAACCTCTTATTGTCACTTATGTATATTAACCGGTATAGAAATATGGATTATAGTACCTATATTTAACTGACTATGAACAGTAATTGTGCCTCTATGAATCTCTATCATTCTTTTGACGATACTCAATCCAAGGCCGTTTCCTTGTGAGTTAGGGTCAATTTGTTTGAAAGGCTGAAATATTTTTTGTTTCGAGGAAGACAAATCCATTCCAATGCCATTATCCTGAATCTCGATCATCAACTTATCTTTATCGTCATAAGACCGAATAAGGATATGAGCATTTTTATTGTCCGCAGAATACTTTAATGAGTTGCTCACCAAATTTTGTATTACACTGAAAAAAAACGATTGAATACCGATCAATTCATGCAAATGATTTAGTTCAACTTCAACTTTGGAATTTTTCTCTTCGATTAATTGCTCCAACGATTTTTTGACATCATTTATAATCTGATTCAGGTCAAGAATCGCAAATTTATCTTTATTGTTTTCGATTTTGATTAAGTCAATCAATCCCGTCATATTGTTCGAAAGCTTCTCAGATTTTGATTCCAGTAGGTTGATTGTTACTTTTTTTTGTTCTTCAGTAATGTCCTTCCTTTTGATAATGGTAATCAGCGACTCAATAGACTTAAGCGGAATTTTAAAATCGTGGGAGAGTGCATAGGCAATTTGCTCTACATCTTCGTTTCGCGTTTGCAACTCCTTGGTTCGTCTATCAACAATTTTTTCTAACCTTTCTTTTTCATTTCTTAAACGATACGTTCGCCACCGAACAATTGTAAAAGTTATAATAATGAACAATAATACCACGATCACCCAAAACCAAATTTGTTTCCAAAATGGTAGAGCAACAGTGAATCGAATTTTCCGATTGAGTTCCAAATCGCTATGCTGAAACTCAATATTGTATTGTCCGTTATTGTAAACGACACATTCTACCCATTCATTTTGTACTGAACGTGGAGCAATAAGGCGATCTCCCCTTACGCTCCATTTTAATTCTGAGGAGTATAAATTTGTAAGATCGATAAACTCTGATTTTATCCTTATAATATTCTCGCCATAATCCAAAAAATAGCTTTCACTTAACTTTTGCTCAATACCATTAATGTAGATTTCGGAGATAACCAAGCTTGGCTTTCGTATGTTTCTGTCGATTACATTGAGACCAATAGCAAGTGTTCCATTCGAGGTTCCAATCAAAAGGTTCGATTTGTCAAAAATAAATCCATTACCAATAACAGTACCAGAAAGGTTTTTTGGCAATCTGAATTTTACTTTATCCAGGGTTGTAACATCTAAAACTTGAATTTCTGAGTTTCCAACAAGTACTAGTTCTTTTTTACCGCAGTATATTTCTCGAACCCCGGGAAGTACACGAATCGTTTGACTCTTTGCTCCGCAAGGGTTAAACTTATTTAAAAAACCATTTACGTTATAAAGAAAAAGCGAGTTATTATCAAAAGATGATCTGATAATTTGAGCTTCATTAAATTTATTGTTATCAAAATCATGAGTGTCGATTATTTTACCTTTATAAATAAGGTTGATTTTCCCTCTTTTCGGAATGACAAAAAGAGTGTCATTCATCATTGCCCAACCCTTAACATAATTATGAGATAAACCATCTGATATGTCAAGGGAATTGATGGTCTCATATTTAAGGTTGATTACTTGTATTCCATTGGATTCGGTTGTTCCGTATAGAAAGTCATTCTTTTCATCGACACAAATGTCAAGTAACTTTTCGTTTGATATTTGTTCGGAGGATGTTCCTTTGTATAGATAACACCCTTTTGTACTCGAGTAGATAAGATTTTCTTTCCACGAGTCAATTGCTAAAACGATTCCATCGCAAGATATGAAATCCCCCTTTGAAGATAAAACTGTATTGTTTTCCGCCCAATATAAAACCCCATTAATCGAAAGGGATGCACGGATCGATTTTTTTTCTTCTTGGCGAATAGTAATATTTTCTGAAAAATAGACTCCATAACCCTGGGTAAGAAACCAAGCGCCAAGATAATCATCAACAATAATTTTTTCAACTTTTCCCTGCAATTCTTTTTGGGTAATTTTATAAAATTCTTTGTTCGAAAAAAGCTCGAAACCCTCGATTCGATTCGAAATGAATCCAGAACTTCCATAACTAGAGATGGACCGAATTTCAGAACCAGGAAAATCGCGAATTAGATTAAATCTATCCTTTCCTATTAGTTGCCAATTATTTGAGTAAGCAATTGCAAAGTGTTCATCCGATGCGGAGACATCGAATATTTCTTCTTTTGATGCAAAAATGAGGGTCATTCGATTGTTTCCTATTCGCTGAATGCGATTCGTTTCTATAATCAATATTTCATTATTCTGATCCTTTACTAGCTTAATAGGGTCATTAACCGAAAATTTAGAAACTTGCTTTTTACCATCGTATACGAAACAATGATTTTGCCCAAGGACGGTTAAGGTATTTTTTTTTAATTGAAAATCTATAACTATCTTTTCCGAAGGAATTGAAACTATCGGTTCATCAACTCCAAATAGAAAGACCTTATTTTCTGAAGTATAATAAAGGGATCCATCAATGGCTTTTACTTGATTCACAAAAGAGTTTCCGACCAGTTTCGTGTAAACTGTGCCATTATAAGAATAAAGCCCAATATCTGTTGCTAAAATGGCTCGTCCTTGATTGTCTATACATAAGTCGTTGATAAAATTTGAGGGCGCCCCAGTGGATTTATCTAGATGTTTGAGATGCACTGTTTGTGCGATTCCTCCTAAATGAATTAAAAAAAACAACAATATGAGAGTTCTATTTATCACTTTTAAAGGTAAATTTTGGATTTACTGCTCCGCCAATAGGGCTTGCGAAAAAGGGCACAGCTTCATTGTACTGATTCAAAACATACATTACAACATCATTATGCCAAGATGCTTTTTTCTTGAGCTGTAAATCGAGACATTTCCCTTTTTCCTCTTGATCAATTTTATGTTCACTTGAACCCCAGTTTCCATTTCCAGAAACAGAGGCTATTTCTCCCTTTTTTTTGATTGAATAGAGTCTTAGAACAGCATCATTATCGGTGTCAAAATTATATTGTCGAATAGAAACAATTTTTTGGTCCATATATGGGTACAAATGACAAATTGAGCTGCTCGCTGATTTTAAACGAAAACTATATTCGTAAGTGAAAATATTAGCGCCCGCGACATTGATGTTTGCTTTATCACTCGATGAAAGAGCGAGCTTATATAAATTTACATCATCTCCCGAAATTCCTTCAATAACTAGTTTAAAAACGTATCCGTTTAAGCTTTCGACAAATTCGCCCCTCTTTGGATTGAAAGGCCCGAAAGTGAACCATTTTTTCTGATAATTGGTTGTTGAACCAAACGTTCGTTTCTTCAAGGAAATACCAGATGAATTTTTCTGATAAGATACAGATCTGCTAATACTATCGGAATAATTCCCTTTTCCGCCATAAACAATGAAGCTCGTTTCGGTGTCCAAAGAATCCACTTTTTCATCGATGGCTCCTCCTGTTTCTGGATCATATACTCGAATATAAAATGAACTTGAATATTCAGTGGGTAGGAGAAAGAAAACAACCTGTTGATGGTCGTCATCTCCCACAGATATTGGTGCTTTTTTACCAGATGTTATTAAATAATCAATATTGTCTCCTTCACCTGGGAAAAGTTGAGCGATGGAAAAATGACTGCTTAGAGTAAGTAATAAAATTAGTGCGAATTTCATATTACATTTTAGTTATAATAACTTCCACCCGTCTGTTCAATTGATGTTCTTCGTATGAACAACGTATGTTATTTACACAATTATTCAATAAAAGAGTTTCTCCGAACCCTTTGCTTCTTAATCTGGTTTTATCTATTCCTTTCGAAGAAAGATAGTTAACTGTTGATTGAGCTCTTTGATCGGATAAACTCAGATTATATTGATCCCTTCCTCGCGAATCAGTATGAGCGTTTAACTGAATGTGCATTTCTGGGTAGTTTTGAAGGGTTATTACTAATTCATCCAAAATTAATGCCGCGTCCTCACGAATATCAGATTTATTTAAGTCGAAATGAATGTTTTCTAAACGGTGGACGGTATTTAATTCCATCTTTTGAAGTGTAATTCGGATGGTGTCGTTTAATAGATCAGTCGCGTTAATCTCTTTCTTCGATCCCCAATATCCATTCATGGAGGCTTTTACCATTACATTTTCAGTTATTTGTAGCCAAGTTATTCCACTCGAGTTTGTCAAATAGCGAGAATCGTTTAGCGCTACTGTTGCCCGTGGGATGGGATGGCCCATTTTATCGACAATTTGTACAAGTTTTCTATTCTGTCCAAACGCTAGATGATAACGGGAATATTCTAACTCCGTTTTGTTGGATGATACAACGGTTTCTTTGGTCTGTGCATTTTGACTATTCTGAGCATGAATTTCATATTCGCGATCATGCCTTAATACCAAAGGGAAGGAGTCTGTACTTGATACAAAAGGGAATTTTTCGCCAGTTTCGAGATCAATGAGCGTAGCTGAAATCTGTTCATTTGGGTATTCACGATCAAAAGTGATTATTGCTCGATATGTTTCGAAGCCACACGAAGAATCGATTTTCGCCGAAATTGGATTGAATACTTCTTTGCTCTCGGGTGTTTTTGAAACGTAGAAGTAACTTTTGAAATTACTGTGACAACAAGCAGATTCTCCTAAGACCTTGATTGATCTCTTAATCCAATGAAATCCAGTAGATGAGAATGTGAACGAAGGAACCTCCTCAATGCTTGATTGAAGATCATCGGTTTCCCATAAAACGCGCTGGGGTTCTCCAGTTGCAATTAAGGAATTTTCCTTTATTGTAATAGGTTTGTTCACCTCGGGACGCCCAGTTATTTCGAACATTGGAAAATTAGAAATGATATCGACAATTTCAATTTCCTCCACCATTACATCTTTCTCTGTCAGGCCGGTTTCCAAATCTTTCACACTAAGCCTAACAATATAATTGCCTTTTGAAGTATAACACTGCGACGCGAAAGGACCGTTTGCAGTTTCGCCGTTTCCAAAATCCCAAAGGAATTCATATCGATGGGGATCTATTTCCTCAAACCCATTAATAGAGAATTGACGACAGCCTTCGTTCGCGCATTCGGTAGAACAATCGAAAGTGCCATTTTCGATTGTTATTCTATAAACCAGATCATTTTTACCTTTAAGGCGATTACTGTTTAAAATTGCCTCTCGATTTTCTTCAATCCAAAGCAATTCAAAATCATCGTACCTAGAATTGATTGGACTAGGAAGGTGTGATATGGTAAATTCGGAATTGTCTTTTAAGTCGACGTAATAAACATCTAAACCGCCATAGCCAACCCTTCCGTTGGTAGAAAAGTAAAGGATGTCATTAAAAATCGTAGGAAACATTTCATTTCCAGGCGTATTCAAGGATTCCATAAGAACCGGTTTTTGCCATGCACCACCCCGCATTTCAGAGTACCACAAATCCGTACTTCCATTTCCCTCTGGCATATCGGAAACGAATATTAAACGTTCGCGCGTTTCATCGTAACAAGCATGACCAATTGAATAGGATGGATCGTTGAAGGGAAAACTTCCCGTAGTATTGAATGCTGAATCAAGAAAAGTTAATTTTAAGTTGCGTTGAGCCTTTTTCTCGATGTAATTTTCTGTCAGAATGTATCCTCCCAAATAGGAAGTCACAGGTCCAATATTTGATGCTTTTTTCTCTGTTATAAGCTCAAAGCCGACCAATTTATCATTGGTTAACGAGGCTTCAAACAATTTTAAGAAAGATTGTTCCGTCTGAATGTCACGGGACTCAAACATACCATTTGGTGGACCAGATTTTGAGATAAGAACTCTACCGGATTCAATAAGTGAGGCTATACAACTCCCGTCTGAATTATTGAAAATTAAGGCAGCTTCAAATTTCGGAGCACCGATAATTTCACGGGTTCTGTTTTCTTTAATGTCATTTTGGAAGCAAATGAGTTTCGAGGTTAAAGACGTGATATTAGCCACAGAATCCATAATAATTTCTGCCTTATCAAAATCCCCTAGACGATAATAGGATTCCGCGCCTAATATCATTTCATCCGTTGTTAAGTCTTTTGCACTCGCAAACTCGTGTAGTAAACTTTTAAAATCGAAATTTTTAAATTTCTGGGACATACTCTTTCGAACCTGCGCATTCGTTGCAAATAGCAACATCATGAAGACAAAACTCATTGGTGTTTTATACATTGGTTCTCTTTAAAAAGACTCCTGCAAAGTCATGGAATTACTACAATAATAAAAATAATTTAGACATGATATGAAGTACTCCCCAAGTTTAAGACAACATTTTTCATTTCTTAGTTGTATTACCCGACTAACTTTGATTTAAAATAAAGTTCGTCTGGCGGTATTCTTCCAATTTCGGTATGCCTTCTTTCTGTGTTGTAAAAATGCACATAATCTTTTACTTTTTGATATAAATCTACTCCACCGTTAGGAGGGTTAAGATATATTTTTTCCTGTTTTAGTGATCTCCAAAATCGTTCGATGTAAACATTATCCAAAGCTCTACCTTTTCCGTCCATTGAGATTTTTATTTCATGCTTTTTCAAAGCAGAAATATGCTCTTCGCTTGTGTATTGAACACCTTGATCTGTATTAAATATTTCTGGCTTGCCGTGTGTTTTAATGGTGTCTTCCATTAACTCAGTGCACCATTTTGCCGTCATTGTATTTGAAATACTCCAACCCAATATTTTTCTACTGTAAACATCTATTATCGCTGCCATGTACATAAAACCACGAAACATAGGAATATAGCTGATATCTGTTTGCCAAACTTGATTTGGTGCTGTAATCGATAGATTTCGTAACAAATAAGGGTATTTATACTTCGCTGGGTCGCTAATCGTAGTTCTAGGTTTAGCATAAATCGTTTTCAAATTCATTATTCTATACAATCTCCTTATCCGTTTATCATCCACCCGATAACCCAAATCCTTATTTAAATAGTCCGTCATTCGCTCAACACCATAATACGGGTGGAGCAGAAAGTAGCGATCAATACACTTCATTAACTGCTCATTTAAAGCACTTTCACCTTTCGGTTTGTAGTACATATGTGTTCTTGAAACATCCAATAGTTCGCATTGTTTTTTCAGACTAAGCCTTCGATGAGAAGCCACAATCAGTTGTCTTTTTTCTGTTGTACTCATTTTCCCAAGACTGTCTTTAAAAAATCAATCTCTACTTTTTGATGCCCTATAATTTTATAAAGCTTGTCGGTATCGGCTTCTTCTGCTTTGGTGCTTTTACCTTCAAAAACTATGGAGGCATTATTTAAAAACTCACTCTTCCAGGTCGATATCTGATTTGGGTGAACCTCAAATTTGCTGGACAACTCTTGAATCGTCATCTGCTCTTTTAATGCTTCTAGGACAACTTTTGCCTTGAAGTCTGCACTGAATTTTCTTCTAGTTCTTTTCATATTTCAACTGTTAAATTTACACTTTAATCAGTTGTCTTAATTTTGGGGAGTACTATAATATATTAACACGGTTAATGCTATTGTTAATACTCTTCTTATTTTCCAGAACTAAAAAAAACCTTGCTTAACCTTCTTCATCCAGCAAATAAATCGATAAAAATTAATTTTGCACACATAAATTTCACTTATTATTTCTTTGTTTGGCTTCAACATTTAATATCTCAGCTATTTCCTATTTTAAGTAAACAGAGTGATGTTAATTACAAAAACCACAAACTATCTCTTCCATAAACTGGCAATTCTTCTCCTGCAAAATTCGGAGCCATGCGCGCCAGTATCTCTGGGTATTTAATTGTTATCGGTAAGTTCTGTTGCTTCATGGATTTCCAATACAAGCGACTGAATTGATACACCTGATTGATTAACTCTTGCATGATTTTGTAATCTTTCAACTGCTCTTTGTCGGAGCAGTCAATGGAAAGCTTCACTGGAAAAGGAAACGACTCAACCAATGAAAGCGGGTCTGCTGCATACCGCGTATTGTTGAATAGAATAAATCGATTCGTTCCAATGCTTAAATACGTTCCTGATAAAGGCATTAAATCGGGATCGTATGTATCGAACGCTACAATATCACGTGATTCTGTTTTATTAATGGAAACAATGAACACAGGAATGGATAAACCCATTGTTTTGAGCGCTTCTTCGATGGGTTGTAGTTCCCGAAAACTCATCTTCTTAAAGAAGTGAATTACCAAGCGTTCTATTTTATCATTGACCTTCACATATTCGCGGACGGAATTCACAATTGAACCCACCAAAAGATCTAATTCACTTTTCAAAAAGCAATCAAAACGGTTGAACTTCCCACGGTTATCAAAACAAAAGGCACTGCCAATGTATTGTACGCCTGTGGAACGACTTTTAAATGCTCCCACTCCAACCACTAATTCTTGTCGCTCTGTTGTTCTCAAGCTCCATGGAACACCGCCTAACTTTGCCAAGATGTTCACCGCTAAATTTGGTAAGCTGTACACATAATCAAGTCCTCGTGTTGTGATGGTTTGGGGATCAATTACCTGTGAAGCAATTCCCCTTTTGAGCAGAGTTTCTTTTACATCAAAGTACTTTCTTCTCAACTCAAGGTCTTTATCGAAACGACCAATTGGCGTAAGATAAACGGCTATGTATTGCACGTTTGGTTTGAATTCTCTTGTGTACAAGGCACACTCAATTTCATGCACTGGTTCCGTTCTTGAATTGAACATGATGCTGAAACCTGGTTCACTGTACGTAATCAAATGTGCATATTCCTGCAGACCTTTGAATGACCGCAAGCCATTGCGGAAATAATTGTCCAATGTTTTGGTTGTTTCCAAGTCATCTCGGTGGAAGATGTAGAACAGTTGAATTCGATTTGACTTACTCGGCTTGTATGGACCAAACTCTTTCAATCCTTCCGCTGGATCCAAACACACGCCATTCTTACCAAATACCAGTTCACTGCTTTCATCGTCTGTTCTATCAACCAATTCTATTGGAATCTTTAAAAACCCATCTTCCTGCAATGGAATTATTGCTTTGAACTTCTCCGTATTTAAAAAGCGATCATAAAATGATTGAATTCGCTGATTGTAATCTTTGTAGGGATTGTCCTTTTCACGACAAGGTAATTTGAGTTTTAACTCTTTACCCAAGTGATAATTGATGATTGGATAAGCCAACTTGTAATCATCCAAGTGCTTGTTTTTAAAATCCTCATAGCGTGTAAATCGGTTGTTGAACAACACTTTGATTAACAACTTTGGATTTACGGTTTTGGATAATTCGGAGAGGTTATGTTTCGAAATGTGCGTCAAGCCATGATAGGACAAAACGATTTCAGGAAATGTACTGACCTTGCCCAATTGTACTTTCAAAGAAAAACGATCGTAGGTTGTGACTTCATCATTACACAGCTCCGGCACCAACACATACACCAAGTTCTCTTTGATAAAACCCACCTGCACCAGTTGCTTTTCCAATACCTTGAAATAGTAATTGATGCGCTGATTGTAAATCCGCTTCGTCAGGAATTCATTTTCTATTTTCAAATCCATTCCTAAAGTAGTGAATCCTTCACGTTTTTGGTGAAAGCTTGTATAAATGAAGTCAGGGTTTTCCTTCTTTATTTCTGGGAATATCTTATCTATATTGTTGGGAAATAGACTTTTATGAATTGGTGTAGAAAAGGGTAAATAGGTGCGTGAAAAGTAATAATAACGGTCTTTTTGTGGCCAATCAAAGGGCAAGACGTTGAAGTGCAATTGTTGTGGGACTTTTCTCATGATACAAACTTATTATCGCACAACGTATTTATTTTACGTGCTTGTTTTCTTTTTTTGTGTTTACATTTAAGAAATACTATTTATGACCACTGCTGAAATAAGAAAATTAATAGCTAATGCTCCGGAAAAGGAATGGTTCAACAGTGTTGTTGCCACTTTTCATTATCCTTATATCAATGTTCGACAAGATATTACAGGTGTAAGTGCCATTTACGATTATGTGTTAAAACAACAAAAAGCTTGGAATAAAGTGGAAGAAGTACTTCCGCCAAATCTTAAAGAGTCCCAAGCTTATTTTAAACGATTGGTAGAAACTATATCTTCATTCGTTACAAAAAGCCATTCAAGCCCAGGTAATCTTCAATCGCTTTGGGACAGACAAGGAGACATTTTTTCGGTTGCGCGAACTCACCCATTCCCTTTCGAATCAAAAGAAGCTGCCTTCCTTCTAGAACTAAAAGAAAAAGACCAAAGTGTTCAAAATGGTGCTTTCAATTTCGTTATTGGAAACATCAACAATTCATTAATTACCAATAAAAGTTACCTCTCTGGTCTTATACATGCTTATGAGTTTTACAATCCTGACGCAAACATCACAAAGAGAAATAAAATTGAAAAAGATGCCTTAGCCTCTGTTCACAAATCTTTTCAAAAACACCTTGAGGAAACGGAAACAACTTTGGTTGATCATTTAACAAGCACCAAAAAACAAACTACAGAATTTGGAGAGCAAATACAGGCTTTGAAAGAGGAAAAAGATGGCCTTTACAATGCGTGGTACAATGCCACTAAGGAAGATTTTCAAAAATTCGATGAAAGTTCAAAGGGGAAAATCAAAGAACTTGAAGAAACTTACAAAGAAAAATTGAAGCTTGAGGAGCCTGCTAAGTATTGGGAAACTCGTGCAACTAAGCTTAGAACACAGGGTTGGATAGCTCTAGGGGTAACAGCGGGTGTTGTTCTACTTATAATCCTTTATTTAGGGAAAATACTTTGGGAGTCTCCGGAATCAATTTACTTGAGTTGGTTTGAAAAAGATAAGTCTGCAGCAATTAGATGGTCAGTAGTTTACATTACAATTGTATCGTTCGTTGCTTTTGCTTTAAGAGCATTAATCAAAGTCATGTTTAGTTCCTTCCATTTGGCTAGGGATTGCGAAGAAAGGAACACGCTTACTTACTTCTATTTAGCATTATTAAAAGACTCAAATGTAGACGATAAAGACCGTCAATTAATCATGCAATCACTCTTTAGTAGAGCAGATACTGGTTTGCTTAAAGATGATTCGTCGCCAACAATGCCGAATGATATTACTGGAAAACTATTTGGTAGATAAATATGCGTTTGCGGAAATGGCGAAATGCGGAAACCATCCGCACTTACGCATATCCGCATTTATTTTTTTGCGAGTTCATAGCAGTCTTGTTTCAATCGAGTAATCAAACCCGAATTACAAAGGTCTGTCACATATCGCTCCACCGTTCTATCAGGAATAGATAATGTTCTAGCTACTTCCAAATAGCCTTGACGATTAAATTCTGCAGGCAATGCTTCAAAGAATTTTGTTTTTCTTGTGGACCGATCAGAAGACAACCGTTCATCGGGCAATTCAGAAAACACTTTGCTCGAGTGTTGGATCAATACCTTCACCAATTCAATAGCATTTTCAAAATCCACATCATTACACAACAACTCTTTCTTGTAGGTTTTCGAATCAATAATTCGGAGTACACTAAAAATCATACTTATACGAAATGCTATTAATCCCAACCTTCTTACAGTTGCCATGTAATCATTACCCATCAATCCCAAATACTTGCTTTGTATTTCAGAAAAGAACTGATTGAACTTCAACTTTTGATTAGCAGTCAATTGAAAATGGACCTCCCCTTGCTCTTCCAAGAAAGTAAACAAAGCAAAATACTCCTTGGATAATTCATCAAAATGGTTGTCTAATCCAAGTGTGGAGTTCTCTGCAAATACATCTTTCCACACTGGATGCACATTCATAAAGTAAAACATGAAACGGCTAAACAAACCATTTTCAGCACTTGGAATCAACGAGGAAACTTGTTTCGGTGTTCCAGATAATAAGGCCGACAGTCTAGGTTTCTCAATGTCCACATATTCTCGATCCGTTCTTCTGTAATAGGAAATGGTTTCATGGTGAAATGCTTTTCGGAAACCATCGGAATAATTTCCATAATCACTTTTAAATGCCTGGGCAAGTGTGTCTCCTTCCGTTTCAAAAATCAATCCTTTCCCATCATTATCCGAAAGCAATTGAAAAACTCCTGTTGTACTATTGTTCGCAGGAATAAACAACATTTTCTCTTGTGGTTGCGCTGGTTTCTCAACGCCATCCTCCTTCCCCTTCTTCGCATTGTATTCTACCAATTCCATTTCATATTGCTGCTTCAAATCAACTGCTCTTTCACGCAACTTCTTGTGTACCGCACGAACGATTTGCTTGCAATATTCCAAGCGTCCTTTTCCTGCAGATGCCTGAGCAGTTACAAATAGAAACAAGTTCGGATACGCACGTTTACCATCATAGATTCCAAACACTTTTGGAAGGCATGAACTAATAGTTGTCATTGTGCCCAGCAATAAAATATCACGCTCCTCTTTTGAAGTTGCTACTTCAACAACTCTCTGCAAAAAATCAGGTAATAGCAGAAAAATAGCATCATGCAAATTCGGCATTTCATCCTTCTCCTCTACCTTGGGAGCTTCAACTTCCTTCTGCTTTTTCACAAACACGCCATGATCTTTCGCATGATGAAACAGGGTGCTAATTGTCACTCCTGATCCTTTTGCTTTCAAGCATGCATCAAACTGTTGATCACATTCTTTTGGGTTGTAATCTGCATGGAACTTTGAAATTCTATGAAAAGCATCCCGACCTGCTTCGCCCATTTCATCAGATAAAGCAAAACCTAAATTTCTCCAGGTAGAATAATCGCCTGTAATGTCAATTTGATGTGATTCTATTTGAGCGATGAGTTGTTCGATATCGTTGATTGATTCGCCCTGATTTCGACGCTGCTCAATCACTGGGCTAAGTGGTCGCTGCGTGCTATTTGGTTTTTCAACTGGTGGTTCGAGCCAGTCTTGTGGGTTAAACTTTTTCATAGGATTGACTTATAAATATTTTGAATTGATATAAACTTCTTGGTCGTGAGGTAAGAAGCAAGCACGAGAAATATCCTTCCCTGAAGGATCAGCTTCTAGTTGATACATTGTCTTCAAATAATTGGCTACTGCCTTGAAATAATCGGCATGCGATGCTTTGCAAACATCAATGGGAATCACCCATTTTAGTCCATCTCCTGAAGGAGAGCGAAACAACAATTCCGTATCAAAATAGTCGTCATTTAGTAATACTCGCTTTAATTCTGCGATATTATCAATATGGTCGAAGTCAATGGTCAACAAATTTGAGTGTGCTTCCAGCTGTTGGTCGCTTCGTTTTGTGAACACCCCAGAGAAGGTCACATAGTCAAAATATGTCGCCTTGAATTGTCTCGCTTGTTTTGGGTCCGATATGGATCTCAGTTCTCTCGTTCGTTCTTCGAATTGATTCCCACGGATGAGGTTATAGATCGTTCCAAGTGTACAGTTTTCAGAAGGGAAAATATTTCGAATTGGAGCTTTGAAATAACTAAACTCAGGCACAATCATTTCCTCCAACTTCTTCTTATTCAAATGAGGATAAAAAGGATATTTCTGATCAATGCGCAAGTGCATTACTTCATTTAGTTTCTCCAACAATTCTTGGTCTGACAATTTGAAGTAGCGTTCAGCAAAATCAAAAGCATTTCCAATAGGAATTACACAATCCAAATCTCTATGTTTTGCTATTCCATCTATAATTTCAATCATCAAACTTCGCTGATTGTTGTTCCATGGATTCTTAGCAGGGAGACAATCCCTACCTCCCCGACTAGCGGGGTAGGCAAGAACAATCTCATCAGGATAATACTGACGCAATACGTGACTATATATGTTTAAACCATAATGCGTGCGTCTCAAGATGTTTTCTCTATTTACAACCACGGCACTTAGATTTTTTGTTGAGGGAATAATTCTTCTCCAATACACTTTCTACATCCGACATTTTGTAATAATACTTGCCGTTGATGCGACTGTAAGGAATGATATCACAGTCTCGTAATCGTTGTAAGGTCCTAGAACTGATATGGAGCATTTGCAATACTTCCTGTCCATCCACCCAAGTATCTTTGAAATCATCTACTCGCGATGTTTTCACATACTTCACTTCCTTTTTCAGAATACGCACTTCCTCGAGCATAGACTGAACTAAATCAAAGAGCTCTTTCATAATCTAACCCTCCCTTTCTTTAGTAAATAATCCGCTGCTTCTCTTTCAATTTCATCTTTGGAAGCAGAGCGGTTGCGTAACAACCAAGCATCTAATTCCGTGCGTTTGAAATATAGCTTTTTGCCGTTTGGCTTGTAGTAAGGAATAGTTCCGGCACTTGTCAATTTGTACAAGTGTGATACGGATAATTCCAAGTATTTACTTGCCTCAACCATGTTGAGGACTTCTTTCTGATTGATCCCCTGGCTTTCAATAAGCAGCTGAAGATCTGTAAGACGTTTTAAAATTTCGTCCATTGTTTTATGTATTAGATCCGCCTACGCTTTTCGCTTCGGCGGACAAGTTGAACAAAGGACTCTTGGCCAAAAGTCATCGATCACTCGACCGACAAGACAAAGTAGCGGCTACTTTCTTGGAAGTTTAAAATTGGAATTTTGGAAATATCACTTTTGCCCATGAACAGGGAAAAGAAAGTTGGAAATGGAAATTTGGGATTGGTGGCTTTGGTAATTTGATTGGGTGGATTGGAAAAGCTAAAGGAAAAAACTTAATGGGAAAAGGCAAATAAAACATTAAGTTTGACTCTTTTTAATAAATCAACCTTTTGGAAACTCCAGATATCAATATTATTGACAAAGCAATAAAACATTGGGATAGGCCCTACGGTCTTATACTCTTGATTATTGCGGTTAACTTCATGTATCGGTATTTTGTACAGGAGTATTTCGATTTTGAAAATTATGAATACGCATTTACCTTTGATATTGCTATTCAGGTATTACTTACAGTAATTTTATGGGTCATTTGGATTTTTAGTACCAATCGCTTTTTTCTAAGAGGAAGGGCAGACTTAGTTTTAGCTATTCATATTGATGATGAAGACAAACTCTATCAAGCTGAGATAAGAAAAGTCGTACACTCGACCATTAGGGAGATTTCCGATACTAAAAATTTGAAAAAGGTTAAGGTGTTTATGCTACCTATCAACTATTTAAAATCAAAAGATAAAACGGAACGTTTCCTTGATTCTAGAAGGACTTTCCTTGATAGTATTATCAATCTTAAACTCAATAGTGGAAAGTTTGATTCCGTTGATAAAATTACAGTCCACACAATAGATTTTATTGGTTTTTTCGATCATAATCTGCCCGATAAGAAAATTTTCTTTGAGAAGATAAATGTTAGAAGTGACATTAAACTCACAAATTTTCACAAGAATTGGGACTATCTAATTGAAAACAATGGACAAGACAAAATTAAACTTAGGAAGAATCTATTAGAAACTGTTCTTCATTATGCAGGTATTTACTCCATTTATCTGAATAAGCCAGATCTAGCGCTCGCCTTGCTTTCTAATATTTTTGAGTATTCAGAGACTGTAATTCCAAACGAGAATATAGATCACAAGAACAAAAAAATAAAAATGCAGCCTCGTAACCTTGTTGCCGGACGTTTGGCCACAATTCTTATAGACTTATACCAAGGAATTGCTTTTCAACAATATCATTCAAACAAGAAAGTGGAAGCGTTAACCACACTCAAAGAATGTGAAGAAAGATTAAAGGCAAACAAATATTCATTCTCTATTTATATTTCATTAGCGAGAATGTGTTTCGAAACGGGGGATATTGAGGGTGCCATTGCTTATACAATCAAGGCAAATGCCCTTAGACAAAACAGCTATGAAGTTGCTATGAATCAAGGTTGGTTTGCCGCAATTAGAAATAGACCGTACGATGTGTACTTTCATTTCAGGCGACTTTATAACATGGGAAATAAAAAGACCATGAATTATATAGATGTTGTGGAGTTTGTACAACGGTATAAAACACAATATCCTGATTCAAAGGACATGCTTGATTTCGTGGATGGTTTCTATAACAAACTATACGTTGATACAGAATATGGAAGAGAATTGCTTACAAATTTGCTCGTAAGATTAGGTATTAGAACCGATAACACACAACACTTAATTAGTTTAACTGAAAAGGTTTTAAGAATCAACAAAAAACAAACCTCAATGAGAAAAAGAGGTAAACGAATGCGAAGAAAAAAAAGAAGGTAGGTCCTTATCTTTCTCAAGCATGTTTGAGAAATGTCCTAAATTGTTTATCTAGGTTCACATTGTACCGGTTATCCAAGAACTTCCGAATATCCCTTGGTTTAATATCCTTCAATCTTTCAAAGTCCCTTGGGTTAAAATAACCCTTTGCGATGAATTCGTGATAGATTGTTGCTAATTCATTCTTCAATCCATGTTTGTGCGTGAAGTTGTAATCCACACCGATAAATCCTTTGAGGTATAGATCCAATTCAGCTTCTGCAAATCGCTTCGGGTTTTTAATGATAGTATCAAACGATAGTATGCCTTTAAGTTCTGCTCTGAAATCATCCATGATTGGAACGAAAGAAAGCTTTTCTTCCTTCATTTTGATAGTTTCTGTTTCTGACAATTGAATCACCGGAGCATCAATAATCTTTTCTGGATTGGGAGCGCTTATGCTAAACAACTTTTCATACACCTCATCCATTGATAGAACTTCTCCAACCTTACTCTCCTGTATTTCCAAGAATAATCTTGCTAATTGATGTTGTAAATTGTCAAAAACAAAACCCACATCCTTCGATGAGGTAGTGTTTCCTGCGACAGAACACCATTCTTTGATAAAGGATTGAATCTCCCCTAGTTTTGTGTGGATGAGGTAGTTTTTCTCCCGAATATCCTTGGTTACTTTTAACTCAGATTGAAAGGAATTCAAAAATGAAGTTCCTGTATTTTCGATAAGTTTCAAGTAGAATGATTGCCTTGCATTGATTGCTTTATCCCAATCGACATCAAATAGTGGTTGGTGATTGAAAGGTACAACCTCTATTTCTTGGAGTAATAACTTGAACTTTACCATTGGTTCCTTGGCGAGTAGCCACGGACGGAGATCAAGAAAGAGAATTCGGTTAAAGTCTTTTAGCATGCATACGATTTGTAATCGTAAAGGTCGAGAAGTAGAACTTATTCTATTTACGTTCTAACAAACAACTACCAATCAAGACGAATTTTATTCGCTGCTTCCTTCTTCTTCTCATCTATAATCTTTGCATATACCTGAGTAGTTTTCAACTCACGATGGCCAAGCAATTTGGAAACGGTGTAAATATCGGTTCCCATGGTTAATTGAAGTGTTGCATACGTATGGCGTGCACAGTGAAAAGTAATCGTTTTAGAGATTCCTGCTTTCATTACCCATTGCTGCAATTTCAAATTATGCCAAGCTGAGTATTTCAATCCAACAAAGACACGTTCCTCCGGATCGTTTCTCTCTCCCAACATTTCAAATGCTTGTTCTGAGATAGGTAAGGTCTCTGCTCCCTTCGTTTTCTTTTGACGGAAACGAATGTAATATCCCATTTCATTAGAGTGTTGCACTTCTGACCAAGTCAACTTGTTGATATCCGACCAGCGCAACCCTGTCAAGCATGAGAATAAAAAAGCTGTTTTCAAAATTGGAATTTCACATTCCTTCTTAACAACTGCCTGTAATTCGTCCATGGTAAGGAATTCACGTTCAGATTCACCCATCTTAAAACCCTGTACCCTCTCCGCAAAGTTGACCGTTAAAAAACCATCCTTGTGCGCTTGTTTCAGCGCTGCCTTAAACTTGTTGAAATAGGAATGTTTTGAGTTCTGTGACAAGTTTTTCATGCTTTTGGTTTTAGCAGTCTTATCTAAATAGTCTTTGAATTCTTGCACCTTCTTCTCGTTGATGGATTCGAAAGTTATTCCATGAGGAGCAAATGCTTCCAGGTGTTTTTGTACCGCATCCCAATTATCGTAATTCCCCCTACTCTCAAATCTCTTTTCCTTGAGTTCTTCAAAGTACTTTACGAAATCTGCTTTGCGCAATGCTGGATTAATGAAACCATAAGTGCCACTTTGTATTTCCAATTGACGCTGTGAACGGATTGCTTCTGCAAGGTCCATTGTCTTCTTATTGGATTCCTTTTGCTCTCTGGTTGGATTGTTTTCTTCCAAATAGAGTTGAAGGTATTCTTTGGTTCGTTTTCCGTTAATCGTGAAGTCAAGATACAAACTTGTTTGTCCTCCTTGGTTGCGCTTGCGTAATGCTACTTTCATAGTTGAATATATTAAAGGGACAAATTCTGTCCCTATTGCGTCCCTAGGGACAGATTAGAGACATAAATATAAATAAATTTGTCCCTATAACAACTAAACAAAAGAAAATAAATTACTGAAAGTACTGATATAGAAGGAAAACGTAAAACTTAAGAAGGGTTATTACTTCCCGATACAAAAAGTAATTAGCTTTGATTATCAGTAGTTTATGTTTCCAAGGTACAAATAAGGTACATTACTGCATTAAAAAACCCCTTTCGGGGCTAAAATAGTGTTTTGGTTTTGAAGACTTCCAAAACGGGAAGTAAGAAACTTTCCGCCTAACATTTCAACTTAACATTAAGCGTTCAATTTCGTGGTATGGTATGCTTTCAGCTTTCTGTATTTGTTCCATTATTCGCAAATACTTTTTGGTTGGCTTTCCTGCATAAGTCTTTTTAAAGTGCTTTTGGTAAAGTTGGCTGTAAAGGTCATCTGTTCTGAAATACGCCCCTAATGTTTTATCCAGTTGCCTGTACTTCTTACTTTGGGTTTGTGTTTCGTACATACAACCGTTAAAGGCTTCACGGTGTAAAAAGTAACCGCCTATTGAATACAGTTTACGGCAACGCTTGTTTGTTTGAGGGCAAAGGAAATACCAAATAAGCCCCTTACCTAAATTGGACGGCATAGAAACTAAACTTACTTTGTAGTTTCGGGGTTCAACTCTGTATTTGTAATCCAGTTCAATGTACGGTTGTTCGCTGTGGGTGTTTACCTTAATTGAAATACTGCCTGTTTGGTTTCCGTTCCTGCTCCAAGTAATTGTACCGCTTTTAATTTGTTCAGCGTTGAGGTACTCCCATTCTTTTAGCTTTGAAATACTTATTTGCAATGCTTCATTGTATAGGGTTGGGAATGTATGGGGTTTTGGCATTTGAATTTATTTTTGAGAAATGAAACCTAAATAATTAAAGAACATTACTTACCATTGATAACCTGAAAACGTGGTTTTGTTTTCTGTTTCGGGTTCGCCCTTTTCTGAATGTACTGCTTCAACCTTTGGTAAAACATAGGGTATTAACTTGCATAGGACGTTTAAACGTTGTACTGGTTCAAGGTCTTTGAGTGTTTCGGGTAACTGTTCAAGTTCTTTTTGCATTAACTCTTTTAGCGTATCTCGAATACTACCAACCAAAGGTTTATTGTATTCAAGTTGTTTGTTTACCTCAACTTTAAGGCGTTCTGTTTGACTTTTCAGCAAAGGTTCTATTTCATCAAAATTCAAATTTTCATCTGAAAAATCTGTACGGCTCAAATACTTGTAAACCCATTCAAATACAAATAGCTTTTGGAGGGTATCAATTTTCTGTTTGTCCGTTTCATTTTCAAATAACTGTAAGGCTTTTAAGGGTGTTTCAAAGTGTTCTGTAAAAATGTTAATAGACTTACTAAATAGCTTTAAAGGTGTTTCAGGGTTTTCAAAATTTCCCTTTTGCAATACTTCACAAATCATTTCAAAGGCGTAACCGTTCCAATGTTCGTTTTCAGTTTTAAAGTAGCTTTCAAGTGCCTGTACTTCTTTTGTATTCATATCAATTAAAATTTGTTGTTAATACTTGTTTGAGTTCCTGTAATCTGTTCAGGTATGGTAAAAAGGTTTGTTTGCCGTTATTCGCTTTTAAGGTGGCAAAGTGGCTTTCAATGAATAGGGAACAATCCGTTATTGTGCTACAACTGTTCAGCTTTACGGGTTGGGTTGGAAGTTCAATACCTACAAAGTAGTTTTCAAGTTCTGCAATATCATTGCCCCAGTTTTCAGGCTGTTCTCTTATTGGTTCAGGTTGGAATACCTCAACTTTGGGTAAGGGTTCAGGCTGCGAAAAAAAAGTTTTTTTTGGTGCTTCACGTTTTTCACTTTTTTCACGGGTTGAGGTTTCAACTGGTTCAGGTTCGGGCTGTGGTGTTTCTTTTATGTCCTGCTTTCTGAATAGTAGCCAATCCTGTTTTATTAGATAGTCTGCAATGTCTTTGCCTTGTTCTTTGTCTTGCTTTGGGGCTAACTGTTCTAGTAAGTCCGAAACGTGAAAGTATGTACCCTGTAAACGCTTTTGTATTTCGGCTGCCTTATTGCTCCATAACTCAAAGGCTTTGCCGTCTTTTGATAGGTCGGGAAACAAATAAACGTTCCTGCCTTTTAGTGCTTTACACTTGTTGAGGTTTAAGCTACTCAAATTATAAACTGCCAACCAAAGTAAGTTTGTAGGCTGTTCAGGGAAACCAAAATACAACGTGCCATAAATAGCCGTTTTAGGTGCTTCAACCAACGCAATGGGGTTGAATGGGTATTTACTTAAAAGGTGTTCTCCAAACAAACAGGAAACCTTTGTTTCGTTCTTATTGTAGACTTCCAACCATTTAGGCAACGGCTTATTGTTTCGGGTGTGGTGCTTTTCAATTATTGAGTGTAAAAAGTCCGTGCCTGTGGTGTGGTTCTGTTCATCAAACTTTTTTACCTGAACGGCTCTTACATTGCCCTTTATATCAATAAAAGGAAAAGTATTTGCCCCTGCTCTGTAACCATTTGCAACAGTTCCCAATCGGTACAACTGAATAACTTTTGTAACCGCTTCAACTTCAAAGGGAAATTGTATTCTATAAAATAAGTTTTGAATAAATAGATTCTTTTCATAACGTTCAGGCTGCAATGTTTGTTTAAATGTTTCAAAGTCAAAAAATGATATTTTAGGCTCGTTTAACGGCTTCTTTATTTTTTTTGGTTGCTGTGGCTTCCAGTCGGTTTTATTGCCTTGTTCCTGCTCCCAAATAGCTTTTGCGTAACCGTCCAAATAAGGGTTGTTGTAGTCCTGCTGTGGGCAATTTATTTCACGGTCGCAACGTCCGTACTGTTCAGGTAAGTATTCGCCTGTTTGGGTATCAATGTACCTTACAAAGCGTTTTTTATCACAATTCGGGCAACGGTGCTTTTTACTCCCTTTCTCAAAT
>Ga0316209_1001460_pt1 | contig 24207 bp, 21 predicted proteins | sample 6monopyrite_MG_FD_204945 | JGI IMG/M metagenome (GOLD analysis project Ga0316209, IMG submission 204945) | Microbial mat bacterial communities from mineral coupon in-situ incubated in ocean water Damariscotta River, Maine, United States -... | ecosystem: Environmental > Aquatic > Marine >...
ATCGTCGCGATCACGCACGACGCGGATGCGTTCCGAATAGCGGAAGTCCTCGGGGTCGAATCCCGCCTGGGGCCATCGCGCGAGCGTGTACGGCAAGTTCGAGAGCGTCAGTTCGACCCCGTACTCCGACGTGAGGCGATGCTTCATCACGTCGAACTGGAGCGGGCCCATCGCGCCGAGAATCCAACTCGCAGATCCGCCTTCGGGATCGCGGAAGAGCTGAACGACGCCCTCCTGCACGAGCTGCTCGATGCCCTTCTCGAGCGCCTTGCGCTTCTGGACGCCGGCGACTTCCACCCGCATATAGGATTCGGGCGCGAAGATCGGAATGCCGGCGTAGTGGAGATCTTTTTCGTCGGAGAGCGTATCCCCGATCCGGAAGATGCCCGGATCAAAGAGACCGACGACGTCCCCAGCGAAGGCTTCCTCGACCTCCGCACGATCCTTCCCCATCAAGAGGGTCGAGTTCGTTAGGCGGATCGGCTTACCCGAACGGACGTGAGAGGTCTGTTCGCCCTTCTTGAAGCGACCCGAACAGATCCGGATGAAGGCGACGCGATCGCGATGATCGGGATCCATATTCGCCTGGATCTTGAAGACGAAGCCCGAAAAGGGGTGCGTCACGGGATCGACACCAACCCCGTTGCTCGATCGGGGAACCGGCGGCGGCGCCATCTCGAGAAAATTTTGCAGGAAGGGATGGACGCCAAAGTTAGTAAGCGCGCTGCCGAAGAACATCGGCGTCTGCGTTCCGTTCGCGACTGCGGCGGGGTCGAGTTCTGCCCCCGCGCCCTCGAGCAGTTCGAGTCCGTCGCAGACATCATCCGCGAACGTCCCCATCGCCTCACGCACCGCATCCGAGTCCGGCTCGCCCTCGATCGTCACTTCCTCGACGCGATGGGTGCCGTGATCACCGCCGGAGAACGTCACGAGACGTCGGCCCTGCAGATCGTAGATGCCACGGAAGTCCGACCCCGCGCCAACGGGCCAATTGGCGGGCACGACGTCCATCCCCAGCACATCTTCGATCTCCGCCATGATGTCGAGGGGATCGCGACCGTGCCGGTCCATCTTATTCACGAAGGTAAAGATCGGAATGCTGCGCAGCTTGCAGACTTCGCAGAGCTTGCGCGTCTGCGGCTCGACGCCGCGTGCCGCGTCGATCAGCATGACGGCGCTATCGGCGGCCATCAGCGTTCGGTACGTGTCCTCGCTGAAGTCGCGATGGCCCGGGGTATCGAGGATGTTGACCCGATGGTCCGCAAACTCAAAGTGGAGCACCGAACTCGAAACCGAGATCCCGCGCTGCTTTTCGAGTTCGAGCCAATCGCTTGTCGCGTGGCGCGCGGCCTTCTGCGCTCGAACCGCTCCCGCTTCGCGAAGCGCGCCGCCATAGAGCAGCAGCTTCTCCGTCAGCGTCGTCTTGCCCGCATCCGGATGCGAAATGATCGCAAAGGTTCGACGGCGCTCAATCTCGCGCCGGATTTCGTCAGAGCTGCGTTCGCTTGCCACGATGTGTTAGTTCGCCCGACTCACGTACGCGACGCGGCGCAGATCGCTGCGATCGACTCGTCGAGGGTTGCGTTGAACTCGTCATCGCTCTGCTTGGCTGAAAGACCCTCGGTCAGCGCGCGGGAGAAGCTGGCGATCATGCCTGCGTTCTCGCTCAGGCGTCGATTCGCCTCTTCTCGCGCATAACCACCCGAGAGCGCAACCACGCGCACGACGCGGTCATGCGCGATATGCCGCGCGTAGAGCCCCGTCTCTTCAGGAAGCGTGAGCTTGAGCATCACGTTCTGTCCATCGAGCGCATCGAGGCCCGCCAGAATCTCTTCCGCAAGGATTGCTTCGGCCTCGCGCTTGTCGGGAATATTGATGTCGACTTCCGGTTCGATGATCGGAACGAGCCCGGCCGCACAGATCTGCTGACCGATCTCGAACTGCTGAGCGACGACCGCCTTGATCGAAGCGGCATTCGCCTGCTTGATGACCGATCGCATTTTCGTCCCGAAGACGCCCCGTTCGTTCGCCTTGTCGAGCAACGCCGCCAGGTCGGGCATCGGCTTCATGATCTGCGCGCCATCAACTTCGTCCGCGAGGCCCTTATCGACCTTCAGGAAGGGGACGACGTTCTTCTCGTTCCAGAGGTACGCGGCGGAATTCATGCCGGCGATGTCCCGATCGAGGGTCATCTCGAAGAGGATCGCACCGAGGATTCGGTCCCCACCAAAGGACGGGCTCGTCACGATGCGACTGCGCATGGCGTGCACGCAGTCGAACATCTCTTCGTCGCCGTTGTATTCACTCTCTTCGACGCCATAGAGCATCAACGCCTTGGGCGTGCTGCCTCCGCTCTGGTCGAGGGCGGCGATGAAGCCATCCTGGGTTCGTACCTTGGCTAGCTGGTCGTCTCGGTCACTCACTGGAAATCCGCCTGATGCTTTCGATGGAAGTTGGAAACAGAAAAATCACGGGGCGCGCGCCAATCGGGACGCGCGCAGCCCGAATCAAAGGGCCCGCTCCGGGGCTCGGCGGGCGGCAGTATAGAGTACGTCGCGCCGATGCCTGCGCTTCGTGACGATCCGACCGGCGATCAGCCGAGAATCGTCTGAGTCACGAAACGTTCAAGGGCTTCACGGCTGCGGGCTTCGAGGCCGTTGAAGACCAGTCCGGTATCCGGCAGCAGCTGGTAGGTCGCCTCGGCTTCGAGGGCGATCGGCTCCGCGCGCGGCAGGACCAATTCCAACTCGATCTTCTGCCCGAGCAGAATCGCCTCCGGGCTCCGAATTAAGCAGCCGTTCTCGGAAAGGGACAGCACGCGCCCATCCCAGGTCGCCCCCTTCAAGGCACATCGCGCCCGAAGCTGAGTCGCGACCCGCGGCGTCGACCGCGGAACATCCTCGAAGACCTGCTGCATGAGCCGATAGAGGTCGTGCAACCCCGCCGGACGCTTCGCCGCGCCGACGATCCGTGGATCCTCATCCCGGGCACCCTGGGTTCCCGTCAACAGAATGATCGGCACCGTCGCCGCCTCGTCCCCGTACCGCTCGATCTCGTCGAGTCGCCGCTCGTCGACGACGAGCATGTCCGGCGCGAGCTCGGGACGATCGGCACGTAGCGTGTCGTAGGTCTCGGGCAGCAACATCTGGTAGCCGAGGCGACTGAGAATCACGTCGGTCCTCGCCCCCAGCGCATCGCGTGAGGCGTGATAGAGGATGGTCCGGTTCCAGGACGGAGCCTGGGCCAGGGAATCGGAGTGGGATTCGGGCATGGCATGATAAATCGGGTGATCGTCCCCTCATATTGAGGGAAGTCTGGCGATCTCGGGCCACTGCAGGACCCGATAGAGTCAGAACTATCCCCGCGGGTTAGCGGGTGAGTCCTCGGCAAATCTCGGGTGAGAACCAGGAATCGCGCCGTGGTAACGGGGCAGTTGATGATCTGCTGCTAGCTTCCCGGCGTGGAAGATGCGGTCGTCGGAGATGTAAATCGGGATCTTGCGACGTGGCTCGTCGCCCAGCGGCTCGAAATCGAGAAGCGGATGGCGGAGTCCCTCGGCGCCGCTGCCCCTGCGGCCTCAGGCCCCGAAGCGGAAACCCTTCGCCGCTTTCGCACCTTCGCTTCGACAGCGCTCATGCGGGGCGAAGCACCCCGCCCCGTCTTGGACGGACTCCGTCCGAACGAGCGCCGCGTCATGGCCCTGCTCACCACCTGGGCCGAATCCGCCGTGGGTCTCGCGGGACCGGACGCGTCTGTCGTGCGACGCGCCCTCGCCCCTCTTCTCGACGCCTTCCGTCTCGCGATCCGCACGACCGGAACGAAGCGCAAGACGAGTGGCCGCCCACGTGCGACGCGACGCGCGATCACTGCAGCGATCGACCGAATCGCGGATCTCTACTTCGCGATCGATGTGGACTCCGGTGAGATTCTCGATGCCAACCCCGCCGCCGGTGCCGGGCTCGGCGTCGCTCGGGACGCGCTGATCGGGATCGAATTTAACGCCTTCGTCCCTTCCGACGGACAGGGTCCCTGGTGGACCGCGCTCGATGCGATCGCCGAAGGCCAGGAAAGCACGATCTTCTCCGCCGTCATGCAGGACCGCGAAGGGCGCACCCTCCGGCTCGAAGCTTCCGCGACGCGCTACATGCGCAGCGCGAACAAGACCCTCGCCCTCGTACTGGCGCGCCCCGACTCGAAGGTGCAGACCCTCGTCGACGCGCATCCCTCCGCCTCGCCGGCGACGAGCGTTCGCGCCGGCGCGCATTCAGGTTCGGTCTAGCTCTCCTCGCGCCGAATCTCAGTCTCTAGTCGAGCCGGTCGTGCAAAAAGTGCGTTACCCGCGCCCACGCAGCCCGCGATGCTTCCGCGTGATACGCGTCTTCGCGCGTCCGATTGAGAAAGGCGTGCCCTGCATCGGGATAGCGGTCGATCTCGAACACGACGTCACTCGCCGCCAAGCCCGCTTCGAGGGCTTCCACGTGCTCATCGGGAACGAACGTGTCCTTCCCGCCGAAAGACGCGAGCAGAGGCGTCCGCAAACCGCTCGCAGCCTCAATCGGGGACACCGCCTTGCGGGTGAAATCGCGACCGTCGGGCCCGGCGATCAGCCCCTCGTCATACGAAAGGATCCCGTAGAAAGGCGCGGCCGCGCTGAACCGGTCCGACTGACAGGCCGCGAGGAACGCGAAGGTTCCGCCCATGCAGACGCCGACAACCCCCACCGCCTGACCGCCGCAGACCGACGACTCGGTTTTGAGCCAATCTGCACCCGCCTCTAGGTCCGCGACGATCTCCGAATCGACCAGAGAGCGAATCTGGTGACCGGGATCCTCGATCGGCTCGTCCCCGTGACCGCGATAGAGGTCGATCTCGAGCACACCGAAGCCCTCGCCCGACAGCTCCACAGCCAGATCGCGACTGTGATCCGACGGGCCCCAGACGTCATGGATGAAAACCAGACCGGGGAGAACCATCGCATCGATTGGGCTGTGAAAGCGCCCGAGTTCCACCGTCTCGATCCGCGTCGGCAAAGCCATCTGTAACCCTTCTTTACGGCCGCCGCTTTTGCGGGGCCGGCCCCAATCTATCCGGCAAAACGCCTCTCTTCCATCGAGATTCGGCCTCGCGTGCAACCCCGAGTCGCTGGCATCGCGAAGCGCCCTTGATAGACTCGCCGCCCGCCGGCTCGGGCGCGTCGAATTCGACCCCGGGCCCCCGCCCAATCTCTGGAGATCCCGATGCCCAAGCCCGACGAAGCCCCCGAACCGACCAAGATCATCCGCAAGAAGACCGGCAACTTCCTCGAAGACTTCAAGCCCGGCCAGATCTTCCGACACAAGGGCGGAAAGACGATCACGGAAGGTCTCTTCACGACCTTCACCGAATTCGCCATGACGACCCATCCCTTCGCGAAGAACGATCGGTACGCGAAGGCCTACGGCTTTGACGGCATGGTCTGCCCTCCCGGCGTCGTCATGCTGGTCGCGTTCAGCCAGACCGTCGAAGACGTCTCGGAGAACGCCCGCGCGAACCTCGAATACATCGACATGAAATTCGGTGCGCCCTGCTACATCGGCGACACGATCGAAGTCGAAACCAAGGTCATGGGCGTCAAGGTCTCGAAGAGCCGACCCAATCTCGGGGTCGTTCACGTTCAGTCGACCGCGCGCAAGAACATCGGCGCGGCGGACGAAGGCGTCGTCGCCACCTGGCAGCGCAAGGTCCAGGTCTACAAGGGCGACGATGACGCCACGGTCGAGGAGTTCCTGATCGAAGCGGACGAGGTCGATTGCGAGCTCTTCATTCCGCCCTACGACCCGAACGCGAACCTCAAGGACATGGCGCACCTCACGAGTCCGGACAGCTACTTCGAAGACCTCGAAGTCGGCAGCCGTATCGAACACTCCCGCGGCCGCACCGTGACCGACGAGCACATCGCCATGACCGCGATCCTCGACAACACGAGCCAGGTCCATTGCAACCAGTACATGATCGACCTGAACCCGAAGCAATACGTCGGGGGGCAGCTGATCATCTTCGGCGGCATCCCCTTCACGCTCTGCCTGGGACTCTCCTGCCCCGACGTCGGCGACAACACGCTCGGCGACCTCATCTACACGACGGGCAAGCACACGGCGCCGCTTCAAGCGGGCGACACGGTTTTTGCCGCGACACAGATCCTCGACAAGTGCGACATGCCCGGGCGCGATGATCTGGGAATCGTTTCGACGCGGCTCTTCGGATACAAGTTCGTTCAAGAAGAGGGGCACACGAGCGATGAGGCACCAGACGGCTGGAAGAAGGTGCAAATCTTCGAGCTCGATCGACAGATCGTGACGAAGAGACGATCGCACTACGCGTAGGTTGGTTTGCGCATAGGCCCCGCGCCGTGCGGGATACGGTGCGCCGCGCAGCCAATGGCTCGCCTTCGGCTGCGCTTTATTTGGCCGCGCGACACCCCGCATCCCTTCGGTCGCTCCGTATGGGCAGGCGGGCCGGTGTGTGGTCGGTGGTCCTGCCCAACTGTCGGGGGAGGACGCTCAGGGCTCTGCTGGGTAGATGGGGTGTGGACGCCTGCGGCGTCCACACAAACAACACGGCGAACCGCGCAGCCAAAAGCGCCCCCCAACCCCGAAAAAGCCGCAAACCGGGCGACGTCTGCCCAGCAGACCCGCCAGCGCGCGCGGGGCGGGGCGTTCTGCGGCGAAATAAAGCGGAGCCGAAGGCGAGCCATTCGCCGCAGGACGCACCGCCCCGCGCGCTGCGCGGCTTCCTAGCAAAGCACCCTGCGCGCCCGATTTCGGCTCACTATGCTTTTGGATCTTCTTGCTTGGAGGTCTTTGGCATGGGTAGTGAAACGACGGTGAACCGGCTCTTGGCTGGGGCTTATGGAAATCCCCTGATCGAGGCCGAGGGGCCGCAGCAAAACCCGGGGGAGCTTTCCAATTGGCCGATGCTCAAGGTCGCCTATCGAACCGATAAGGACCGGATCGCTTCGCTCTTGCCGCCGGGACTGGAGCCCGATGACTCGTCGCTCGTCCTGATCACGTTCTACAATTTGCCGATCCAAGAAGCGCCGGAGTACGGGATCGCGATGAACGTCGCGGCGAACTACAAAGGCACGGCAGGGGAGTACACGCTTGGGATCGGGATCAATCAGGAGACGGTGATCTATCCAAGCAAGGAACGTTGGGGGCAACCCAAGTTCCATGCGGACACCGCCTACTGGCGCCTCGGTGACGCAGTCGAAGCGCGCACGACCCACTACGGCAGCACCTTCGCCGAGTTTGTGGGCAAGGTCGTCGGTCAGCAGGAGCCGATCGCCGACGCGGAGCAGCGCGAATTCTGGGTCAAGTACATGCGCGACTGTGACCTAACGCCGGGCAAATACGATTTCAATCCGCACTTCGTGAACGTCTACAGCAAATTCGGCACGGCCTATCTCGAGAAGGTCGAGGGCGAGCTCACGCTTCGCGAGAGCCGATACGATCCGATCGCCACGCTGCTCCCGATGCGCGAGCAGGTCTCGGCGCATCTCTGGACGCCGATCTTCCTCGACCGAAAGATCACGCTCGGAGATCCGATCGATCCGGACAAATTCTGGCCCTTCGCGGACACGATCGGCGGGTCGCGATGGCCCGGCGAAAACGGTGCGCCGCCCGCGCGTTAGGCGACTCGCCGCAGCCCGTTCTTCTCGAACTTCCCACTTCTGATCAAAGGTCCATCATGAATTTTGTACGCAGCGACGAAGTTGAACAGATCCGCAAGAAGCTCGATCACCCGGTTATCGATGGCGATGGGCACCTGCTCGAATACACCCCGCTCGTCCGCGATTTCCTGGTCGAAATCGCCGGCGAGGACATCGCCAAGTCCTTCGATCAAATGGTCGGCGGCAGCGCCCTCGCCCGTCAGGTTCCACTTGAGGCCAAGCGTGGCCTCGGCATGACGCGCTTCGCTTGGTGGGGCGTGCCCGCAGCGAACACCCTCGATCGCGCGACCGCGATGATGCCGAAGCTCATGTACAACCGGATGGATGAACTCGGCCTCGACTACGCGCTGCTCTTTCCGACCTACGGTCTCACGGTCACGGCGCTTCCTGACGACGACCTGCGCCCGGCCCTCGCCCGCGCCTACAACCGCTACTACGCGCAATGCTATGGCGAGTATCGCGATCGCCTCGAACCCGTCGCGGCGATTCCGTGCTTCACGCCCGAGGAAGCGATCAAGGAACTCGACTATGCCGTCGGCGAGCTGGGGCTCAAGGCGGCGATGTTCTCCGGCGTGATCTCGCGCAACGTTCCGGGGGCCGAAGAAGTCCGCGGGGCCAAGTGGATGGACACGCTCTGCCACGATTCAGACTACGACTACGATCCGCTTTGGAAGCGATGTGAAGAACTCGGCGTCGCGGTCACGTTCCACGCGAGTGGCCAGGGTTGGGGCACGCGCATGTCACGCACCAACTACGTCTACAACCACATCGGCAACTTTGCCGTCGCCGGCGAAGCCGCCTGCCGCTCGATCTTCTTCGGCGGCGTCGCCCAGCGCTTCCCGGGCCTGCGCTTCGGCTTCCTCGAAGGGGGCGTCGCCTACGCGGCGAACCTCTTCTCGGACATTCTGGGCCACTACGAAAAGCGCAACAAGAACACGATCGGCCACTACGATCCGAACAACCTCGACCGGGAACTCCTCACGCAGCTCCTCAAGGAAAATGCGCCGCCGGAAATTCTCGACCAGCTCGACCGCCTCGATGAAGCGCTCATCATGTTGAGCGATCCGGAGGAAGATCCCGCAACGATCGACGAGTTCGCGGATTGCGGCATCGAATCCGAAGAAGACATCAAGATGCTCTTCGAGAAGCGCTTCTTCTTCGGCTGCGAGGCAGACGACCCCATGAACGCGATGGCCTTCGACACGAACAAGATCCCCATGAAGGCCCGACTCCAGGCCATCTTCGCAAGCGACATCGGCCATTGGGATGTCCCGGATTTCCGCGGCGTCCTTCCCGAAGCCTGGGAACTCGTCGATGACGGGCATCTCGATATGAAGGACTTCCGCGCCTTCACCTGCGACAACGCGGTTTCCCTGCTCGCGGGTTCGCGCAAGGACTTCTTCAAGGGAACCGTTGTGGAGGACTACGTCGCCGGGCTGGATTAGGTCGCCGGGCTCGACTGATCTTCGATCGCGGCTTCACCGGAGGGAACAAGCGGAACGGGTTTGGCGGGCGTGATCGGCGCGAGCGATTCGAGCCACGCCGCCGCTTCCGGCGAGTCCCAGTCGGTGGGGCCCTGGGCCTTCGCGACCGCGCGGCCCATCGGATCGACGATGAAGGTCGTCGGTACGCCGCGCGCGCCCATCAGGGGGTAGAGCGCCGCTTGCACGTCGTGAAAGAGGCCCAGGCGCTTGAGTCCGCGTGCTTCAAGCGCGCCTCGCAACACGCGAGGGTCCTCGTCGATCGAGATCGCGACGACTTCCACCCGCGCGGAGTCCAGTCGATCGACGAGCGCATCGAGACGCGGCATCTCTCGCTTGCAGACGCCGCACCATGTCGCCCAGAAATTGAGGACGACGACCTTCCCTCGGTAGTCGCTGATCGCGCGATCGCGCGTCCGACCGTCGGAGCGCCATTCAGCGAAGGCGTATTCCGGAACTTCGATCGGCTGATCGAGGAGCCTCAGGCTTCGGCCGAGCCGCTTCGGAGGAGACGTCAAGGAGCCATCGCCCGCGCTGACCCGCGCCGGACCTAACACTAGAAGCGCGGCCATCCCGAAGAGGATCAAGGCGGAAGACTGGCAGCGGCGGGAACCTAACATCTCAAGCCGTCCGGTCGTAGGACCAGGGACCACCCTTGCGCATGCTCAGGCGATGCAGACTCGTCTCAATCGACGGATCCCCCACGTCATACCCCGCATCTCCGTGCCACATCGCAACGGGGCCCATGCCCTCGACGACCCCGATCTTCGTCTGGAAGCGTTCGGGTGTGCGTTCAGCGATTCGAGCGAGGGCTTCCTCGACGCTGCCCCAGGCGGAGAGTTCCGAGAGCGTGACGAAGGTCGGCGGCGCGAGCTCGATCTCCTTCTTGCCCTGACGAATCAACGCCTCCGCAGGAGAGAGCCATTCCGATTCCTTGATCTCGCCGTCGTCGATCGTGACTTCCTCGCACCCTGCGCGTGCCGCGAAGAACCAGGTAAGGAATCGCTTGGGAGTGACCGGCGGCGGTGTCCAATGCGAGAAAGGCACCATGTCGGCAGCCGACACGCCCATCGAGCATTCTTCCATCGCTTCCCGTGCGGCAGCGACGCGCGAGGCCGCGAGATCATCGCCCTCGGCGATGCCCTCCCAGTCCTCGGGATCGAGCCGGCCACCCGGGAAGACCCACATGCCGCCGAAGCTGATCTTCGAGTTGCGGCGAAGCATGAGCGTCTCGAGCCCGTCCGCCGCATCCCGCAGAAGGATCACCGTCGCGGCGAGCACAGGGGGCGTCCCCTCCTTGCCGGAGGTGGCCCACTTTTCAAGAGTCTCGGCGTGTTCTCGCTGCTGCTTTTCAGTCATCGCGCGAGCGTAACACGATTGCGTGCGCGGCCCGACGGGGACTAAAAGACGCTGAGCACCAGCCCCGCGCGTCCAGTGCCCACCGCGAGCTCGACGGTCCAGCCGTCCGAGAGCGTCGCATCGTAATCCGGCGGCCCGAGTTCGACGCGCTGCCCTTCCTTCGTCACGGCGCTCACGGCATTGCCTCCGAGCACGTTCAGGAACTCGCCCACGCCGTCAGCCACCATTTCGGGATCGATGTCTTGGGGGGAGATTCCGCTGGCCGCCATCGCGAGTGCCTCGGCGAACTCAAAGTCCGAGACGAGAGCGACTTCGAGACCGCGCGCGCCCTTGACCGGGACCGAGACCTTCACCTCGGCGAAATCCGGCTCGCCGTCAAAGTCTCGAATCTCGCCCACCTTCGCCTGCATTCGCGCGACGCGCATCAGGAACTTCGGCAGCAGGTCGAGGACGTACTTCGTGGCGCGATGATTCGCGAGCGCGTCGGGCAGATCCATGTCGCCCACTTCGTACTCGGATTGATCTGTCTTGTAGGCATCGAGGAGCGTGCCGAGGCGGTCCGAAGGAATATGGCCGAGTCGGACGAGGGCCTGGCCGATCGGGAGCCGGCGCGTACGCTGCTGCTGCACCACTTCGACGAGCTGGTCCGAGGTGAGGAATCCGAGTTCAACGGCCATATCGCCGAAGGGGAGATCCCGGTTTCGCTGGGCCGCGCTGACTTCGACTGTCTCACGCGCGGTCATGAATTCCATGCCGACGGCGATTTCGCCGAGGGTTGGATTCTCGTCTTCCATCAAGTCCAGCGCTTCGCGGACGTGGCTGGCATCCACTTCGCCTTGATCGATCAGGAATTGCCCGAAAAATTTGACGGCCATCAGTCGGCCTCCCCATCATCACCCGCTTCGACGGGGCGATTCTCAATCGACGTTCGAACGCTCTCGACGAGGGACTCGATGATCTCGGGATCGAATGGCTTGCCGAGCACCTGGCAAGCGCCGAGTCGGAAGGCCTCTTCCGCCTTCTGGGCGTCGCCGCTCACGGACGAGACCATCGCGACCTCCATCGTCGGATGCATCGACTTGATCGTGCGGAGCGCGGAGAGGCCATCGAGACCAGGCATTACGATATCGAGCAGGACTAAATCGGGCTTGGACTCAGCCGCCATGCGAATGGCCGCCGCGCCGTCGCGCGCCATTCCGACGATCGCAAGGTCATCGACCTCCGAAAGGATCCGCTCGATCTGGGCCAGGACGGTTCGACTGTCGTCTACGAGCAGGACATTGATCTTGCGCGTCATCGTTTCCTCCACGCTGAAACTCATCTCCGAAACGGAACCGGAGAGGTCTTCTAGATCGGTGGACGAATGGGCCCGGTTGAGATCGACCGGCGCTGCCCCGATGAATTCTTCGGCCTCTGCAGGTGGGATGCGCGCGGAACGCCGGTCAGTCCCCGGAATGTTGCCGCTGCTTATGAAAAGTCATAGAGTACGCGGCCTTACGGGCCACCGATCCCATGGGATCCGCCCGCAAGGCACACCCAACGCAGAACGAAATCGAGAGTTCAAAGCGATCTCGGCACGCCTCCCGGCGACGCCCCATGGTCGCTTGAGCGCCCCAGGCCGCTCAGGCCCCCGTCGCCCTTTGACGAAGGACCTTCGCGCGTCCCGGGCGATTGTTTCGCGCCTGCATGGCGCAGCACAGACAGACCACACTGAACGCAGGAACAGCCTCTTCATCCGCGCCGTTCGTCCGAGCGACGCGCCAACCCCGGAGCCCAATCGCATGCGATTCTATGAGTACGAAGCCAAGGCGCTTTTTCGTCGCCATGGCTTGCCCCTCGGTAAAGGCGAGGTCATCGAAAAGACGAACGCCGCCGCTGGAGCGCGTGAAGCCTTCACGAAGCTCGGCGGAAGCCCGGTCGTCCTGAAGAGCCAGGTCCTCTCCGGCGGTCGCATGAAGGCCGGCGCCGTCAAGTTCGCGGACACCGCCGACGAAGCCGCCGCTGCTGCCGAGTCGATCGTCCCGGTCGAAGTGAATGGCCAGGTCTGCCGCTCGATTCTCGTCGAAGAGAAGAGCCCGATCGCCCAGGAATACTTCGTGGCGATCACCTGGGACGGCCGCGCCAAGCGCCCCGTCTGCGTGTTCTCCGACATGGGAGGGATCGACATCGAAGAAGTCGCCGAGACCCATCCCGAGCACGTCTCGAAGACCCACTTCTCGACCATCATGCCGCTCACGCCGCGAGTCGCGAAAGAAGCCGTCTCCGCCACAGGCGTCACGGGCAGCGACCTGAACAAGCTCGCGCCGATCGTCTTCAACCTGATGAAGATCTTCCTCGAATACGATCTGACCCTCGCGGAGATCAATCCTCTCGCGAAGCTCGAGGACGGCCGCTTCATCGTCCTCGACGGCCATATCGACATGGAGGCCGAGGCGCGCGGTGAGCACAAGGCGCTGCTCGCAGAGCTTGAGATCGGCGACGACGAGACGCGCCAGGCGCGACCGCCGACAAAGTTCGAACTCGATGGCGCGCGCGTCAACGCTGCAGACCATCGCGGTGTCGCGGGCAACGTCGTCGAATTCGACGGCAACCTTGGCCTCGTGATCGGCGCCGGCGGGGGCTCGCTCACGCTCTTCGATGCGGTCCGCAACCATGGCGGCAAGCCCGCCAACTACTGCGAAATCGGCGGCAACCCGTCGATGTCGAAGGCCAAGGAGCTGACGAAACTGATTCTCAGCAAGCCCGGCGTCGAGAAGATCGCGGTCATGATGAATGTCGTCTCCAATACCCGCGTCGACATCGTCGCCCGCGGCGTGATCAAGGGCTGCCTCGAAGCGGGCAAGGATCCAGCCGAGACGATCGCCATCTTCCGCATCCCGGGTGCTTGGGAAGAAGAAGGCTTCAAGATCCTCGAGAAATATGGCGTCGACTACTGCGATCGCAGCGTGTCGATGTATGACGCCGCCGGCCGTGCCGTCGCGAAGATGCAGGCTTAGGGGGCGAGAGAAACAACATGTCTATTCTGTTGACCAAGAACACGCGCTTCATCATCCAAGGCATTACCGGACGTGAAGCGATCAACCTGACCCGCGAGAACCTCGACTACGGCGCCAAGATCGTCGGTGGCGTCACGCCCGGCCGCGCAGGTCGCGACGTCTACGGCGTACCCGTCTACAACTGTGTACGTGACGCCGTGGAAGCCAACGGCGGCATGATCGAAGGCTCGATCGTTTCGGTTCCACCGAAGTTCACCCAGGACGCGATCATCGAAGCCCTCGAAAACGGCATCAAGCTGATCGTCGTCGTGACGGAGAACGTGCCGCGAAAGCAGGTCGCGATCGCCGTCGAGCTCGCAGAAATGCGCGGCGCGCGGATCATCGGCCCGAATTGCTTGGGCATGATCTCCCCCGGCGAATGCAAGATGGGCGGCGTCGGAGGCCCCGCAGCCAATACGCGCCAGGCCTACACGAAGGGCAACATCGGCGTCATGTCCCGCTCCGGCGGCATGACGACGGAGATCGCCTCGACGCTCACGGCGGCCGGCCTCGGCCAGTCGACGTGTGTTTCGATCGGCGGCGACGCCATCGTCGGCACGACGTATGCGGAGCTGATGCCCTTCTTCGAAGCCGACAAGGACACGCACGCAATCGCGATCTACTCCGAGCCCGGCGGCCGCATGGAAGCCGAACTCGCGGAGTGGGTGCAGGAGCACGAGTCCCGTCTTCCGATCGTCGCCTTCATGGCGGGTCGCTTCATGGACGAGATGAAAGGCATGCGCTTCGGCCACGCCGGCACGATCGTCGAAGGCAAGGAAGACACCACGGCCGAGAAGATCAAGCGCATGGAGGAGGCGGGCATTTCCGTCGCCGAGCGCATCGAAGAAATCCCCGACCTGATCAGACAACGCCTTGCCAGAAAGAAGAGATGAGCGGATTCGCGAAGCCGTCCCTTCGCGTGGATTCCGCTGACTCGATTCGCCCAGACCGCCTCGCGCGCAAGAAGCGCTCGGCGCAGGAGAAATAACATGCCCGGAGAATTCATCGACGTCATCGTCGACGACTCGATCAAGAACGACGCCGAGCTCGCCAAGAAGCTCGAGGAGATCTGCCCCGTCTCGATCTTCGCCGCGGAAGCAAGCGGCGTGCGCATCGACGAGTCCAACCTCGACGAATGCGTGCTCTGTGACCTCTGCCTGGAAGCTGCGCCGAAGGGCAAGCTCCAGATCGTCAAGCTCTACGACCAGTAGGGACCGGCAGCCTTAAAGGGCCCGTCCTCTCAACACGTCGCGCCGGCACCCGGCGCATTCCCTTCTTCAGGAGACCCCTCATGCGCAGCGCAAAAGACTTCTTCCAGCCGATGGCCCTCGGTGCTCCGGCACCCCTTCGCGAGATCCCGTTCAAGCCCTCGCGAATGATCCACTTCTTCGATCCGAGTAACGCTAAGATGGCGACGAAGATCCCGGACATCGCCAAGAAGTGTGATGTGCTCCTGGGCAACCTCGAAGACGCCGTCCAGGCCGACAATAAGATCGCCGCCCGCGAAGGTCTGGTGAAGATCGGCAACGCAACGGACTTCGGGAACTGCCAGCTCTGGACCCGCGTGAACAGCCTCGATTCGCCGTGGTTCCTCGACGACGTCATGACCCTGGTCGAAGGCCTCGGCAACAAGCTCGACGTGATCATGGTCCCCAAGGTCGAAGGCGCCTGGGACATCCACTACGTCGATCGACTCCTGGCGCAGCTCGAAGCCAAGAACGGCCTCGAGAAGCCGATCATGGTTCACGCCATTCTCGAGACGGCGCTCGGCGTCGCGAACGTTGAAGAGATCTGCGCCGCGAGCCCACGCATGCAGGGTCTTTCTCTCGGGCCGGCGGACCTCGCCGCGAGCCGCCGCATGAAGACGACCCGCGTTGGTGGCGGCCATCCCGGCTATATCGTGCGAACGGATCCCGATCCGAATAACGCCGATGCCCCGCGCACGACGGCGCAGCAGGATCTCTGGCATTACACGATGGCCCGCATGGTCGACGCGTGTAACGCGAACGGCATCCTCCCCTACTACGGCCCCTTCGGCGACATCAAGGACACGGTCGCCTGTGAAGATCAGTTCCGAAACGCGTTCCTGATGGGCTGCGTCGGCACCTGGAGCCTCCACCCGGTTCAGATCGACATCGCCAAGAACGTCTTCTCTCCACCTGTTGATGAGGTGTTGTGGGCCAAGAAGGTCATCGAAGAGATGGGTGACGGCACGGGCGCCGTCATGATCGACGGCAAGATGCAGGACGACGCGACGGTCAAGCAGTGCCGGGTGATGGTTGAGCTCGCCAAGATGTTGTGCGAGAACGATCCCGAGCTGGCGGCGGCTTACGAGTTCTAGGACTCGCTGGGCTCGCTCGTGCCCCGCGTGCTGCGGGGCGCGGCGTGCCCTTCCGCGAATGGCTCGCCCGGTGGTGGCGATCGGAGTCGCTTGAAGGTGCGGCGTGCTTTCAAGATCGCTCGCGCGCTGACGGGCGGTCGGGCTGCGCTTTATTTCGCTGCAGGGCGCACCGCCCCCCTTGCCCGCTCCGCCTTGCAACCTCGGCGATGGGGCGAGCACGTGATCCTTTGTTGGTGGTGGCAGGGCGCGCTCGCGCGCCCCCTTCTCAACAAAGAGGTTTGATCGCGCCTACGAACTCCGTGGTGGGTGATGCCCGCCTTGCCCCAACGGCACCGCTCCGCCCGGCGAGCGGAGCCCATGGCAAAACGCCTCACCCCACGCGGCCCATCGCCCGCACGATCACCGCCCGTGCACGCTAGGGTTGGTGCTCAAGCGCGAACGACGGGAGTGGGTGAATGGAAACGACGATTCTTGGGCGAACAGGGATGCGGGTATCGCGCCTTTGTTTGGGGTGCATGAGTTACGGAACGCCTGACTGGCGCCCGTGGGTGCTCGACGAGAATCAATCGCGGCCTTTCTTCAAGCGCGCGATCGAAGCCGGGATCAACTTTTTCGACACTTCCGATATGTACTCGCTCGGTGTTTCAGAAGAAGTCACAGGCAAGCTGATCCGCGAGATGTCGAGTCTCGACGAGTGCGTCATTGCGACGAAGGTCTTCTTCCCCGCGAACAAGCGCCCGAATATGGGCGGCCTTTCGCGCAAGCATATTCAGCAGGCCTGCGAAGCGAGCCTGCGCCGTCTCGGCGTCGAGACCATCGATCTCTACCAGCTCCATCGGCTCGATCCGAACACGCCGATGGACGAGACGCTTCGAGCGCTCGACGATCTCGTCAAGCAGGGAAAGGTCCGACATCTCGGCTGCAGCTCCTCCTACGCGTGGGAGATCGCGACCGCCCTCGGCATCTCGGCACGCGAGGGCCTCGCTCGCTTCGATGTTATGCAGAACCACTACAACCTGCTCTATCGCGAGGAAGAGCGGGAAATGATGCCGCTCTGTGAAACCGAAGACATCGCCGTGATCCCTTGGTCGCCGCTTGCACGCGGCATTCTCGCCGGCTCCCGCAAGGCCCTCAACGAGAAGGCGGGCTCGACGCGGCAGGAGACGGACGAAATCACGGATTTCCTCTACAACGAAGATTCGGATTGGGACGTCGCGAATGCCGTCTTCGACGTCGCGAAGGAGCGCGACGTCGCGCCCGCGCAGATCGCCCTCGCCTGGATGCTTTCGAAGCCCTACATCACGGCACCGATCATCGGAGCAACAAAACTCGCGCATCTCGAGGATGCCATCGCCGCCGTCAATCTCAAACTCAGCGATGAAGAGATCGACCGACTCGAAACGCCCTACAAACCGCATACGGTCAAGGGAATGGGACGGGCGGCGATGTTCGATCCGGGATCACGTCCGGGATCGCGTTAGGCCACATTGACCGAGATCGGCTGAGACTACTCTCATGAATCCGGAAACAGAAATCGTCGCTTCTCGATCGAGAGTCGCCCTGATGGGCGTGCTCGCCATTTCAATCATGATGCCGGTCACGCTCCCGGTGCCCATCCTGCGCGAGCTCGTGGGCGAACGTTTCGCGGTTTCAGAACTCCTGACCTCGCTCTTCATGTCGATCAACATGATCGGCGCGGCCATTGCGGCCCCCTTCGCCGGCGCACTCGCGGATCGACTCGGCAAACGACGCCCCCTCGTGATCGGCGCCCTTCTGCTCGATGCGGCGTGTTTCGCGACGATGGCGCTCGACATGCCCTTTGGCGTCTTCCTGGGCATTCGCCTGATCGAAGGCTGCGCGCATATCTTCGCGCTCTCGCTCCTGCTCTCGATTTCTGCCAGTCTCGGCGGAACGAATGGACGGGGCCTCACGATGGGGATCACCGGCGCGGGCATGATGTTAGGCGTCGCGCTCGGGGCTCCGATCGGAGGAATGCTGGGCCGGGTCGATCCACTCAGGCCGCTCTACACGGGAGCGATGCTTCTGATCGCCGCGGCAGCCCTTGCGGCCGCAGCACTGCTCGAACCGGCGAGTGGCGAGACGCGACCCGGTGCGGGGGAAATCTGGCGGACGATCAAGCGACATCGCGCGATGACCGCGCCGCTGATTTTCGCCTTCGCCGATCGCTTCACCGTCGGCTTCTATACGACGACGTTCTCGCTCTTTGCCTCCGGGCTGCATGGCGCGGATCCACCGAGGGTCGGACTCTGGATCTCATCGTTCATGCTGCCCTTCGCGCTGCTTTCGTTTCCCTTCGGGCTGCTCGCGGATCGCATGTCGAAAACGCTCCTCCTGTGTGGGGGGAGCGCGATCTACGGGGTGCTGACCGCGAGCCTCGGGTTCTGGTCGACGGAATGGATCGGAATCGGGATGGCGGTCATCGGCGTGTCGGCCGCCGTGATGTTTGTTCCCTCGATGTTGATGACGACGGATCTCACGCCACCCGAAATTCGCTCGACCGCACTCGGCGCCTTCAATACAGCAGGAAGCCTCGGATTCATCCTGGGACCGCTCACCGGCGGCCTCGTGAGCGAAGCCGTTCGCGCGAACCATGGCGCCGCGGCGGGCTATCAGGCCGCGTTCGGCGTGGCGGGCGTGGCCGAGATCCTCTGTGCCGGCATCGCCTTGCCCTTCCTCTTGCGGTTGCGCCGCGAGGGACGCACGTCCTAGTCGGCCCGCAGACGACGCACAGGAGGCCCGGATCTGGCGGCCGCTGGGCCCGCGCCGCAAGCGACGAAAAAACCCGGATCCCCGCGAAACGATTGGGTTTTCGCCCGTCTCGAACTCCGGTAGCGTCCCGCCCCCCAGGCAACGAGGACCCCACCCGAAATGGCAACCCAATCCAGCGGCCGTATCCATCCCGTGATCCTTTCCGGCGGATCCGGAACCCGCCTCTGGCCCCTCTCACGGCGCTCCTTCCCGAAGCAGCTCCTGCCCCTCACCGGCGAGCGGACGCTCCTGCAGGAGACGGCCTCGCGCGTCTCGGCCCCTGCGGTCTTCGCGCCGCCCCTCATTCTTTGCAACGACGAGCACCGCTTCATCATTGCAGAACAGCTCCGCTCCGTAGACATCGAGCCCCTCGCGATCGCGCTCGAACCGGTCGCCCGAAACACCGCGCCCGCCATCGCCGCCGCCGCGGCCATCGTCGAGGAGCACGATCCCGAAGGCATCCTCCTCGTCCTGCCCTCAGACCACGTCATTCGAGACGTCGAAGCCTTCCTAGAGTCCGTCGACATCGCGGTCGAAGCGGCCCGCCGAGGCCACCTGACGACCTTCGGCCTCGTCCCGCAACACCCCGAAACCGGGTTCGGATACATCCGGCGCGGGACGCCTCTCGAGAATTTGCCGGGCGCAGCAGCGGTCGCCGAATTCGTCGAGAAGCCGGATGCGGAACGGGCCGAGAGCTTCCTCGCCTCCGGCGAATACGCCTGGAATAGCGGCATGTTCGTCTTTCCCGTTTCCCCTCTACTGGCCGAATTCGAGCGCCTTGAGCCGGATTTGCTGGCCGCCTGCCGCGACGCGGTCGCGAAGGCGACGCGCGATTTGACGTTCACGCGGCTCGATGCCATCGCGTTCCGAGACGCGAAGTCGATCTCGATCGATCACGCCTTGATGGAGCGAACCGAGGGCGCCGCAATCGTCACCGCCGACATCGGCTGGAATGACATCGGCTCCTGGGCCGCGCTCTGGGAGATCGGCGAGAAGGACGACCGCGGCAACGTCTCGCTCGGGGACGTCGTCCTGCGCGATGTCGAGAACAGCTATATCCGCTCGGAACGGCGCCTGATCAGCGCGATCGGCGTGCGTGACCTCGTGATCGTCGAGACGGACGACGCCATCCTGGTGACGCCGCGCGACCGCGCGCAGGAGGTCAAGGAAGTTGTCGCCGAGCTCGACCGGACCAACCGCAGCGAACCCGAGCTTCATGCGAGGGTCTATCGACCCTGGGGCCATTACGAGGGCGTCGCCGATGGCGATCGCTTCCAGGTGAAACAGATCTCCGTCTCACCGGGTGAGAAGATCTCGCTTCAGATGCATCATCACCGCGCAGAGCATTGGGTGGTCGTGCAGGGAACCGCGCGCGTCACCAAGGGCGACGAAGAGATCCTGCTCACGGAAAACCAGTCGACCTACATCCCGATCGGCGTCACCCATCGACTCGAGAATCCCGGCGAAATTGATCTCACGATCATCGAAGTGCAGTCCGGCGGTTACCTCGGCGAGGACGACATCGTCCGATTTGACGATCTTTATGGTCGAGAAGATCGCTGATCTCGACTGAACGCCCGACCTTCTCGCAATCGATCGGACGGGGATCCGGAGTTGCTGTTCACGATCAGCACCGAGCATGGCCCCGGAATTCACCCGAGGGACGAGTCCCACGAGGCTCACACCCCGAAAAACGAGGGCTAAATCCCTCTTTTTTGGCGCTCAATTCGTTGGATTCGCCGCCGTCTATCGAATCCTCAACGAACGCAATCCGATCGTAAACTTCCCGCAGGTGATCTGTGCCGGATGTGACAAATCTGCGAGAACGCTGAGGAATTTCGATTTTTTCTTCCCTTTCTGAGAAACCGTCATGTTAGGATGAGCTTGCCTTGGGGAGTCATGCGTTCTGCGTGAGTCCTGCAGTCTTGCGGTTTGAATCTTGGGAAGGATTCCGATATGCGCATTCGTGCTTTTTCTGTTTTGGTTGTTCTCGTCGGCCTCGTCGCTCTGCTTTCCGCATCGAGCGCAACCTCCGCCGTCTACGGGAACTTCTCCGGTTCGACGGTGACCTTCACAGATGTCCAGGATCAGAACGGACTCTTCGGTGCTCCGACGGTCTCGGGCGATTCTCTGGACTTCAGCCCGAACGCATTCGAAGCTGACTGCTCCCTCTCGATCGACTGCCCTCCGACCCCCCACACCGTCGATGACACCCTGACCCTTGGCATCGATGCTGACCCGGGTTCGTTCATCGACGATGTCGTTCTCTCCGAAGCCGGTGATACGACGCTTCAGAGCTTCGTGGGCGCCCTCGCAGCCTCGGTGGTCACCGCAACGATCTTTGTCGACATCTTCGAGATCGACAACGTCTCCGTGAATAACATCAACGCGAACTACTCGATGACGTTCTCGAACGGCGGCAACTACAACAGCGGCGTCGATGGCTACGGAACGTTCATCTGGAACGGCGGCATCACGATCGACATCGACCAGATCATCGCGGACGCCGGCCTTACCGGTCGTGCGACGCTGATCGAGATCAACCTCGACAACACGCTGACTGCCTTCGCCGCGGCGGGTGCGACGTCCCGCATCGAAAAGAAGGACATCGACGGCCTCGCCATCACGGTTGTCCCGGAGCCGGGCACTGCCCTCCTCATGAGCCTCGGTCTTGCCGGCCTCGCCTCCGTTCGACGCGAGCGACTCCAGGCGTAAGCCCTCAACTCATCCAGCTGGGCCGAACGCAATCCGTTTGGCGTCGACTGGGAACCTGACAACTCGCGGCTGATTGATCGATCGCAGACGCGGATGACAAAGAGAGAAGACAAAGAAAATCAAATCGAATCGCACGCCGCGCTCGGTCGTCTTGGGAAGGGGGACTGAGTAGGAAGGTCGTAAGGAATCAAGCGCTGGTCTGGGAAGGCAGCGCTCCGGAGACCCCCGCAGTGGCAATGCTGCAAGGGAGTAGTGATGTATCGGCTTTTGGGAACGGGTGCGCTCGCGGCAGCGCACACCGGGATGTGGCTTCTTGTTCTTGGATTCGTCCTCGGATCTGCCTCGGTTGCAAGCGCAGCCTCGTACGGCAATTTCACCGGCAATACCGTTCAGTTCTTGAACGTTGCCGACGTCAACGGCCTCTACGGAGCGCCCACGGTCAGCGGCGACTCGCTCGACTTCAGCCCCAACTCCTTCGAGGCTGACTGCTCATTCTCAGCGAGCTGCCCGCCTACCCCCGACTCAGCAACGGATACGCTGACGCTCCAGATCGACGCCGATCCGGGAAGCTTCATCGACGACATCCTGCTGACGGAAGCCGGCGACACGTCGCTCCAGAGCTTTCTCTCGGCCTTCGCAGCGACCACGGTCACGGCGAACGTCTTCATCGATGTGCTCGAGATCAACAACCTTCCGGTCAACTCCGTCAACGCCAACCAGGCGATGACGTTCTCGAACGGCGGCGCGTACGAGAGCAATGACGAAGGTTACGGGACGCATATCTGGACGGGCTCGCTCCTCGTGGACATCGACCAGGTCATCGCTCTCGCGGGCGAGACCGGACAGGCCACGCTGGTCGAGATCAGCCTGAGCAACACGCTGACCGCCTTCGCGGATAGCGGCGCCACGGCACGCATCGAGAAGAAGGACATCGATGGCCTCGCCATCACGGTCGTCCCGGAGCCCGGCACGGCGCTCCTAATGAGTCTCGGTCTCGCCGGACTCGCTTCGATCCGACGCCGGCAGAACGACTAGCCGGACGGCACCACCCTAATCGGCGCCATGCAGGATCGGCGTCGACACACGATTTGTTCTGATGATCTGCTGCGCAGCGCTGACAATGTTCCGCACAGCAGACTGGGAAAGGGAAACACAATGACGATTCGAAATTGGATGTTGGGAGCGACGGCCCTCCTGATCGCCACGACCTTCGCTGCAGGCAGCGCCTCGGCAGCGGTCTATGGCACCTTCATGGACCCCGCCGGTACGGTCGCCTACGAGAACGTTGCGGACACGAACGGCCTCTTCGGTGCGCCGACGGTCAGCCTCAACAGCATCGACTTCACGCCGGTTTCGTATTCGGCGCAGTGCTCGCAGTGCCCTGGTGGCGTGACGACGACCGATACGCTGACGATGGAAATCCAGGCGTCTGCCGGTCAGCAGATCAGTGAGATCGCGATCAACGAAGGCCTCGACTTCACGCTCCAGTCCTTCGATCCGGCCGGCTTCGCGGGCCTCACGGTCACAGCGAACGTCTTCATCGACGTGCTCGAGATCAACCAGGCGAGCGTCAACAACATCAACGCAAGCGTTCCGATCACGTTCACCCCCACAAACAACGGGAGCCGAACCGTCTTCGGCTTCGGCATCGACACGGGCATCATCACGGGCTCGGGACTGATCGATCTCCAGACGGTCATCCAGAACGCAGGCGGATCCGGCGAGGCAACGCGCGTCGCGATCAGCTTCGACAACACGCTTCAGGTCTTCCACAACGGCACAGGCGGCCAGGCGGAACTCCGCAAGCGTGACGCAGACTTCGTGTCCCTCACGATCAACGGTGGAAACCCGATTCCCGAACCGGGAACGGCCCTGCTTCTGATGGGCGGCCTCGCGGCGCTCTCGAACTGGAAGCGCGAACGATAAACTCGGTGATTCCCCGAACTGCGGATTCGCAGGCGGGGCCGAGTTCGATCAGGACGCAGGGTGGGGATCTGGCGATCTTCCCCTGCGTCTTTTCTTTTATGGGCCACCGAAACCAGGCCCAACCCCGGACGTATAGATGAGCATGCACCCACAACAGGTCACGACGCGAGCCGTCGAGTCGAACGTACGCGCAGCCCCATCGCTGCGCTCGCGCTCACGCGGCCTCATGCTCGTGCCTCTGCTCTCACTCTCGATCGCGCTGCTCTCTCCGGACTTCGCGGGCGCGGTCATGACCAGCGACGGCGGTGCACCCGCCCTGCGAAACACGTCGACCGCGGGACTTACCACCGATGAGGTCTCCGCCTACAACTTGCAGGGTAAATTCCGCGGGTTCATCGGAACGCCGATCGCCTCGAACCACTTCATCACGGCGAAACACGTCGGGATCGACCTGAGCGATACGATCACCTTCGACCAGGGCCCGAACTCCGGAACCTACTCGATTCTCAGCTGGGCAGACGACCCCGAGACCGATCTTCGCATCGTCGAAATCGATGGAACGTTCAATGCTTTTACTCAGCTCTGGGGAAGCCCTGACGAACCGATGCGAACGGCCACGATCTTCGGGCGCGGTGGAGCGCCCAGCGGGCAGGTCTTCGTCGGCCCCGAGCTGAAAGGATGGCTTGCGGCCCCTCCCGACTCATTCGTGAGCTGGGGGCGAAATCGAGTCGAGAATACGGCAGGACTGCACCTGGTGTACGCGAGCTTCGACACGATCGGACTTGCGAACGAAGCCGCCCTCACGATTGGCGACTCTGGCGGAGGGTGGTTCCTCCTGGACGCCATGGGTGTGATCCGGCTCGCCGCCGTTTC
>Ga0316209_1001461_pt1 | contig 24189 bp, 21 predicted proteins | sample 6monopyrite_MG_FD_204945 | JGI IMG/M metagenome (GOLD analysis project Ga0316209, IMG submission 204945) | Microbial mat bacterial communities from mineral coupon in-situ incubated in ocean water Damariscotta River, Maine, United States -... | ecosystem: Environmental > Aquatic > Marine >...
CTAAACTTTCAGGCCCCCAACAATGGCCGCGGCCATTGTTGGGGGCCTGAAAGTTTAGATATGCGCCGAGCGCGGTATCTCACCTTCGCTTGGGGCACTCGAGCGGTGTGATTCCGGGCCGGTCACGTTAACTTGAGCGGCAGCATGACCGAAGCTGACAAGAGTTCGAGGCGGGACGGGCTGGCCTTCCTGCTCGTGTGGCTCCCCTACGCGGCTCTCGTGCGCCGCTTCTGGTTCGTCGCCGACGACGCCTACATCAGCTTTCGCTACTCGCGCAACTGGGGTCAGGGCCTGGGCCTGCGCTACAACCTCGGCGACCACACGCCGGCCGAGGGCTACAGCAACTTCTTGATGGTCGTGGACGGCGCGATTCTGGAGTGGCTCGGTCTCGATATGCAGTTCTGGCTGCCGCTGCTCTGCGCGGTGTGTGGCAGCATCCTGTTGTGGCTCGTCTTCAGCGCACTGCGCTCGCGCATGGACGTCGGTCTGCCCGCCGCAGTCTGCGCGACCGCGATGCTGGCCTGGTCGGCGCCCTTCGCGGTCTGGTCGAGCACCGGGCTCGAGACGATGCCCTACGCGCTCCTGTTCTTCGCGACCTTCGACTTCCTCGTGCTGCGGCGCGGCACACCGGACGGAGTGACGGCCGGATTCCTGGCGTTGTGCCTGGCGCTGACGCGGGTCGAGGGCATCGGCTGGGCGGCCATCGTCTTCCCCGCGCTGTGCGTGCTGTCGCGACGGCTCGCCAAGGAAGCGTTCGGGCGCGAGCTCGTGCGCTACTACGCCGTGCTCCTCGTCGGCTATGCGATCTACTTCTTCTGGCGCTGGAATCACTTCGAGCTGCCCTGGCCGACGACCGTCTACGCGAAGGTCGGCTTCACGCTCGAGCGCGCGCTGCGCGGCGTCGACTACGTCACCCTGCAAGTGATGACGACGCTGTGCTTCCTGGCCTACCTGCCGGCGCTCAGCTCGGCCTTCAAAGCGAACCGCCGCGCACTCGGCATCCCGATCGCGATGCTGCCCTTCGGCATCGCGTTCTACACCGTGCTGGTCGGCGGCGACTGGATGACCTTCGCGCGCTTCCTGCTCCCCGCGCTGCCCTTCATCGCGCTCGGCTTCGGGTGGTTCCTCCAGGACGCGACGGAGCGCTGGAGCCTGCCGGTCGGTGCCGCCATCGGCGCGGTCTTCATCCTGCTCGGCATCCTGCCCGGCTTCGACGTGCACCTCTTCTCGCACGAGGCCCGCGCCAAGTTTCACTTTCGTCGGAACACGCCGGACTACCGCAGCGAGTACGCGCAGTGGGAGTTCATGCGCTGGAACGGAATCCGCTGGTCGGCGAAGGGGCGAGCGATTGCCGCGATGGACGACTCGAAGCCGTCGATCGTCATGGGCGCGATCGGCGCGGCGACCTACGTGTCGGACTGCTTCTGTCTCGACCGCCATGGCTTCGTGACGCCGGAGGTTGCGCTGCGGCATGGTGACTCCGACGCCGAGCTTCGCTCGCCCGGTCACGACAAGGTCGTCGAGGAAGGCTGGTTCCTCGAGAACGGCTACGACCCCGACTACCTGCGCGCGAAGCTCGAGGACGCGACGACCCGCGACGAGCTGCTCAAGCGCCTCCGGTCCTCCGCGAACCGCTTGAAGCGCAGCGGCAACGACGACCGCTACGTCCCGGACTTCTACCGTCTCGGTCTCGAGGAGGCTCCGAAGCCGGCGCCCAGTTGGCACCTCCTGGTCTGGCGCAGAATCGAAGCGGGAACCTCAAGCGAGCAAGCCTGGCGCGACTTCGACACGAGCGTCGAGCGCTTCAAGAAGTCCGGCGCCGTGAAGAAGCTCGACGTCGAGCCGCCCGGTGACCGCGTCCCCGGTCTGCCCGACTGGTTCTAGAGAGGCGCAAGCGTGGGCGTCACAGACGGGCTCCAGGACATCTAGGGTCAATACTGCGACAGAAGGGTCTCACCTGTTTGCGCTTTCGCACTTCGTAGGTATCATCGGATGTATGGCGCCGAGCGCGAAAAGAAGTCTGTTCCACGCACTCGAGGCGATGTGGTTCTACCCGGCCTGGAGCTTCTTGACCGGGGCATTCTTCTTCTACCTGGCATTCATCTTTTCAGGCTACTTCGCGGAACCCTCCGGGGGCGCTGAAGAAGCCATCGATCCCGGGACTTGGGGAACGATGGCCAGCCACGCTTTCTTCGGCATCGTCTCCTTTGCTGTCGGCATTCGCATGCTCTATTCGCGCAGCTTGAGGAGGCGGTTGGAACAGCACTTCGAGCTGAGCGAAACCACGGACGCTGCGTCTGCCGACAAGACCCGCCGTCAGATCGACGCGATGGTTCGGATGAAAGACGAGTGGTTTCTAGCGCTGCTGGGCTTGGGATTCTTGGTCCAAGCGGGCATCGAATGGACTGCGGGCAATGAGAATCTGGCGTATGGGTTTCTCCTACTTGTTCCGATGATCCTGATCGGTTTCCTGATCTCGAACCGTATCAACCCTCCGGAGAGGCGCGAACTCCTGGCAAACGTCAGCGACCCAGAGACCGCTCACCTGGGCGAGTTTCAGCGAGCCTACGGGAAGCAGTATCTGCTTCTCATCCTCATCAACCTCGTACTCGCAGGTGCTGCTTTCTACCTGTCGAATCAATCTGTAGGCACAGCGCTCATTGCCTTCTTGGTGGGCCTCGTCGTTATCCTCGCGATCACCTCTCGGGTGGCCGCGCACGCGGAGCTCGAGCCGATGTCGGTACCTCCTGAGCGGTGACTTTGCCCCGGGACTTCCCGGCTGGTTCTAGAGCGAGCCCTGCTTCCTCGGACGGAACGGCAGCTCGACACTAGTCGTCGAGAACCGGAGGTGCCACCGAGTGATCGGTGGGTTGCGGTGTGATCGTGAGGACCTTGACGGCTTCGGGAGCTTCGAAGCGATGCCAGGTGTTCTGCAGGACGACCAGGAGCTCGCCTTGTCGCAGTAGGTTGTGCTTCTCTTCACCGTCCACGAGCAGAAAGAGCGCGGCCTCGCCCTCCACGACGAAGACCAGCTCGTCGCCCTTCGTGTGCCGCTCCCACTCGCTCGTTCCCGCGTAGTGCGTCAGGAACACACCGCCGTCGCGATACTCGCTGAGCATGCAGAACGCTTGTTCCATGTCCGTCGACTCCGGAGTTCGGTCTCCGACGAAGGTCAGCGTCCGGGAAGCGGACTCGATCGAGATCGGTTCTGATTTCGCCATGGAATCGATTCTAACGAATGGACACTCCAGGTTGGTCCTTACAGAATCGCTCACCACGCTCGCGGGCAACGGCCCAGTCGATAGTCCTTTTCGAGTGGACCCGACGCGAGTACACCCCAGGCAGCCGTGACGACCGAAGAAGCGACAGAGACGACTCCCGAGGCGATCAAGCGCGAGACAACACGCAGCCTGCGCTCGATCTTCATCGGCCTGGCCATCTTTCTCGTCGCGCTCGGGCTGCGCTACGTTCACCTGACCGAGCTGGTCGAGACGGAGTTCTTCGACGAGCGCGCGTTCGTCGTCGATGCTCGCTACTACGACATGCGCGCCACCGAGATTGCCGGCGGCGACCTGTATGGCGACTCGCCGGCCTACCTCAGTCCGACCTACTGCCACGCGCTCGGGCTGCTCTATTCCCTGCCGGGCTTCGACCTGGAGATGGCCAAGTATGCGCAGGCTCTACTCGGTGCCTTCTCCGCGCTGCTGACCTATCTGATCGGACGCAAGCTGTTCGGCGACCTCGCGGGAACGCTCGCCGGAGGGAGCGCGGCCGCCTACGGCCTGTTCATCTACTACAGCGGCCTGCTCCTGCCAGCGACGCTCCTGTTGTTCCTGCACTTGCTGCTGCTCTGGGTGCTCCTCGCCAGGCCGCTCAATCCGACGCGAGCCATGTTCGTCGGCGTACTGCTCGGACTCTCGATCGGAACGAAGGCCAACGCGCTGCTCCTCGTTCCCGTGATCGGCGGCTGGATCCTGCTCGACAAGCGGGTCCCCGAGCTCAAAGTGCGAGCGGGCTGGCTGGGTGCGTTCGCGCTCGGAACGCTGCTCAGCCTCGCGCCGATCACCTACGGCAACTACCAGACGAGCGGGGAGTTCGTGCTCGTCTCCACCACGGGCGGACGCAACCTGCTCAAGGGCAATGGCCCGACGGCGAACGGGACGCACGTAGACCTCGACCTCAAGCGCCGGACGAGCACGCTCGGCACCTACATGGCCGGCAAGACTCACGCGGTCGCGGCCGTGCGCGAAGACCACCGGCTGCGCGGCGATGCGATCGAGTACATGCTCGACAACCCGGGGCGCACGATCGCGCTCTTCGGCAAGAAGCTGCTTCTCTTCTTCAACCAGCTCGAGCTCGGCATTCGCGACAGCTATCCCTTCGCGCGCACCCAGACGCGCCTGCTCGGCGGTCCCCTGCTCGACTTCGGCCTGGTGATTCCCTTCGGACTGGCCGGCCTACTCCTCCTGTCAACGCGCAGCCGCGACACCAAGCTCCTGGCCTTCGTGACGGCCACACAGGTCGCGTCCTTCGTGCTCGTGTTCGTGTTGGCGCGCTATCGAGTCGTCGCCGTGGCGCTGCTTCTCGTCTTCGCGGGCGGGTTCTGCGCCGACCTCATTCGGTCACTCAGAGCGAAGAATATTCGTCGGCTCGCCGCTGCAGTCGTTGCGCTCGCGCTCTCCTTCGGTCTGGTGCACTACAAGATCGAAGGTGTGCCCCGGAAGCCCGCGACCGGAGAGCAGCTCGAGTATCTCGGCGAGCGCGCCGCGCATCGCGAGGAGTACGAGCTGGCCATGGAGTACTTCGAGCAAGCCAAAGACGCGAACTTCGCGATGAACCAGCAGGAAGGACGCTGGCGCGTGCAGATCCGAATCGGCAAGTGCCTCGTCCACCTCGAGCGTCCCGAAGAGGCTCGCAGACTGTGGACGGTGCTCTACTACGACATCACGGACAAGAAGTCGAAGACTGCGGGCGAAGTGCGCGAAGAGCTGCGCGATCGGCTCGCGGAGCTGGACGAGCCGGACAACTAGCGGTCGCGCGCGCCAGGGCGCCGCGACTCAGCCGTCACCGTCGTCGTCGCCCGAATAACCGAGACCGTCCAGGAGCTTGCGATGCTCGTCGGTGCTCTCGGGAATCTCGTCGAGGGTTGGCGGCTTCAGCTGCCCCACCCAGCGGTCGAGTTCGGACTCGAGCTCGGTTAGACGGGCTGCGTTCTCGGCGGAGAGATCGCGCGTCTCGTCGCCGACGCGGTAGAGCTCGCGACGACCCGCGCTCCCGCGGATCAGTTTGTGTTCGCCCATCGTCAGCGACGACAAGCTCTGCTTCCAGGCGGCGGCGTCCCAGTCCGGATAGGCCTTGCGCAGCTGGCGGAAGGGCTTCGTGAAGGGCGCGGGGAACTCGGCCATGCGCGGGCGCTCGGTCGCCGGGCTCAAGAGGCTGCGCGCGCCGGACTGGGTCGAGCGCTTGAACTCGATACCGGCCAGCTCGACGAGGGTCGGGAAGAGGTCGTAGTTGGCGACGGGGTTCGCGTCGTGGCCGGGCTCGAAGCGCTCGGGGAAGTGCACGACGAGCGGGACGCGGAGCAGCGAGTCGTAGACCGAGAACTGGTGATCGAGCATGTGGTGGTCGCCGAGGTGCTCGCCGTGGTCCGAGGTCAGGACAACGATCGTGTTCTCGAGGCGACCGGCCGCGCGCAGGCTCGCGAGCAGGCTATCGAAGAGGCCGTCGAGCTCGAGCAGGGACGCGTCGTAGACGGCCTCCATCGTGGCGAGGTCGGGCGCCGAGATCTCGGACAGGCCGAAGCTGTAGGCCCACATCGGGATCCAGGAGACGTCGACCTGGTAGGAGCGCTCGATCTCGGCCGCATCCATGAAGGCCTCGCGGAACTTCCGGGGCGGAATCAGCGGGCGGTGCGCCTCCATGTAGTTGATGAAGGCGAAGAAGGGCTGGTCATCGGGCGAGGCTTCGAGCCACTCGAGGAGTGCCGGTTCGGCCAGCTCCCCCGCCGCTTTCAGCGTCCAGCCGTCCACATCCGCCTTGCGCAAGCGCTTGCCCAGCTCGTTGGAGGAGTCGCCCTTCACCTTTTCGGAGACGATCGCTCGCGCTTCGGCGCGAACCGACTCGTCCCAGGGGTGCTGGACGATCTCGAAGCCCTGCGTGAAGTTCTCCTCGCGCGAGATGTGCGGATTGGCGGACCAGGCGAAGGTGCGGTAGTTCACGCCGCGCAGGAGCTCGGCCAGGGTCGAGTGGCCCTCGTTGAGCCACTGGTGAGCGTTGCTCGCTCCGCTCTCGGTCGGGAGCAGGCCAGTGAACATGGCGGCGTGCGAGGAGACCGTGATCGGCGCGGTGGAGAGGCAGTTGTCGAAGACGCGCGCCTCGCTCGCCCAGCGGTCGAGCTTCGGGGTCGTCTCGCGCTCGTAGCCGTAGAGGCTCAGGTGATCGGCGCGGGCCGTGTCCCACACGACCATCAGGATGTTCGGGCGGTTGGGCCCGCCGTCTCCGCTCATCGACGAGCTCGATGTCGCGCCCGGTTCGGTACCACCGCAGGACGCGGCGACGAGCGCGAACAGGAGCGCGCTAGTCGCGTGCGGGAATCGGGATCGGAAACTCATTGCACTCGCTGCAGAGGTCGGGCTCTTCGAAGTAAAGCGTCTGATGACTGGGGCAGGTCCAGGCCCAGCGCGCGTCGGAGGCGACCGACTCGGTGTAGCCGAGTGCACCGAGCGCATCGGAGGCACTCGAGTCCTCGCTCTCGCCCGAGAAGGGCGCCGTTACCCAGGGCTGTTCGCGCGCCAACAGGATCAGGAGACGCCGCACCTGGTTCGGACGCTTGTCGTACAGGTTCTTGCGCTCGCGCCGATCGCCGGCCCACTCGAACAGCTCGCTCTCCTCGGGCATGTGCGGCCGATAGGTCAGCTTCCACTTGCCGTCGTTCACGGTGTAGAGGAAGGCTGCGTCCGGGCGGCGCTCGACGAGGTGAGCGTTCAGGTCGTAGCCGTTGATCTGGTCGTAGAAAGCGATGCGCGGCTCGTCGGGCTCCGCGCGAATGAGCGGGCTGAGCGTGCGGCCATCGAAGCGGTCGGTGGCCGGGAGGTTCAGGTACTCGAGCAAGGTCGGAACGATGTCGGCCGTTCGCACGAGCTGCTGCACGACCTTCTTGGTCGGGACCTCGACGTCCGCGGGGAAGCGGAAGATGAGCGGCACGTGCACCTGCTCGCGATAGAGCATCCGATGACCATCCCAGCCGTGGTACTCCGCGCCGTCGCTCAAGCCTTCGCCGTGATCCGAAGTGACGACCACGATCGTGTCTTCATAGCGCTCGGTCGCTCTCAGGTGATCGAGCAAGCGCCCGAACTCGCGATCCATGTAGCCGACTTCGGCGGCGTACATCTCGTCGGCCTTGCGCAGCTTCTTGTGGTCCGGAACCCCGTGCTGCTTCAGGTAGGCCTCCGCCGGCAAGCGCATTTCGTCGTGCGGATCCCAGTAGTGCACCCACATGAAGAAGGGCTCGGCCAAGCCGTCCGCAACCTCGATCGCGATGTCGGTCGTCTCGTCGGAGCGGCGCTGGTAGTCGCCCATGTCCCACACGGTTCCGCCCTCGCGCTTGCCCTCGGTCATCTCGGCATCGAAGTCATGGAATTCGTCGAAGGCGCGCTCGAAACCGAAGCTTGCCGAGACGGGAAAGGCACTGTGAACGGCGGCCGTCGAGTAGCCGGCCTGCTTCAAGGTCGCCGGGAGGTACCACTCGTCGCGGTCCAGGTAGGCGCCGCCGGCGCCCGAGATGACGCGCAGGCCGTGGTTGTGCTGGAACTTGCCGGTCAGGATCGTCGCGTGCGAGACGGGGGTCACCGCTGACGAGCTATTCGCGTTTGCAAAGCGGACGCCTTCCTTCGCGAGGTTGTCGAAGGTCGGTGTGACGGTCTTCTCTCCGCCGTAGCAGGAGAGGAAGTCCGCGCGAGTCGTATCGAGCGTGATGAAGAGCACGTTCGGACGCGTGGGCGCGTCACCCCCGGAGCAGGCGCAGGTAAGCGCCAGCAAGCCGAGGCCGAGCGCGTTGTTCTTGAGGCTCATCACTCGCTCTCGTGGCTGTTCGCGGTCGCCCAGTCCACGGGGAAGTCGGCCGGCAGGCGCACGACCTCGAACAAGCTCGCGATCAAGGTCTCGTCGTCGCCTGCACGGTTGGGGTTGAGGAACTCCCACACGATCTCCTTGTCCCGCGTCACCTCGAAGGCTCGCCCGTTGTCCGTCTCCGTGATCAGGGTATTGCCGTTCGGGAGACGCTGACACGAGCCGCAGCGATCCGACTGGAAGTGGTTCGCCTCGGTGCCTTCGTAGAGCCACTTCTCTTCGTACTCGATCGGGTCGAACTCGATCACGCGCGAGCGTCCGTGCTCCTCGTCCCCACCGAGGTTGTCGAAGATCATCATCGCGCCGTTCGGCAGCACCGTCGGCTGGTGTTGCTCGACCCAGCCCTCGGCGAGCGCCCAGACGACCTTCTTGGCCTGGAGGTCGAGGATCGCGATCGTGCTCAGTCGCAGGATACTGACGAGCACGTTGCCCTTCTTGAAGGCGGGGTGACGATAGGCCAGCGAGCCGTCGAGAACCTCGATCGTGTTCGTGTGGAAGAAGTCGCCGCGCGCCTCCGCTAGGTCGAGGAGGTCCGCGAACTCGGAGTTCTCGAAGCACTCGAAGATCGAGACCTTGAGGCGGCGCTTGCCTTGCTTGTCGAGGATCACGACGTAGTCCTCGAGCACGGGATTGTCGGGATCGATGCGCGGGATCAACTTGCCCTTGCGCGTCAGCAAGAAGATGCGTCCGTCCGGCAAGACGTCGAGGTCGTGGTGTGCGAGACCGGAGAAGGTCCACTTCACGTTGGAGTCACGGTCGAGCTTGACGAGCGCGTGGCCCTCGAAGATCGCGAGCAGGTCGCCGTTCGGATAGAGGTGCGCGCGGCGCCAGAAGTCGCGGTACTTCTTGCGGCTGCCGAGCTGACGCTTGAAGTCGGGCAGCACCTCTTCGAAGGGTCCCCGCCAGCGGTGGAGCTCGTCGCCCTGCATGTCGGTCAGGATCGCTTCCGGTCCGTGACCGGAGACGTAGAGGTTGTAGCCGTTCCAGGCCTTGCTCGTGTTGATCGTGACGCCGCGCTCGACGGGTGCGAGCTCGTAGCCCGACGCGTAGCCGATGCCTTCGAGCTCGTTGATCTCGTCCTGCAGTGAGCGCGCCTTGCGCCAGCGACCGGAGGGCGCGTCGTCCGGCGCCGGGAACTCATGGCCGGGGAGCCCATCCAGGACTCCGGCTTCCTCCGGCTCACTCGAGGTTCCTTCGTCCGCGTTCGCCGTGTCGCTCGGCGTGTCGCCACTCCCCGGCTCCGAGCACCCGCTCGAACCGACCAGCAGACCAGCGGCGAGCAAGAGGGCTACTCGCCCCCCGCCGGTCTTCACGCTTCGAGCTCTCTCAATCATCCGGAGAAGTTTACGGGTCGTCCGCCCGAATGATGGCGGCTCTCCCGCACTATCTTGCCCGATCGACTCGCAGAAAGCCGGTTCGGCGAGGGCCGAGCTCACCAGCCCGTCGGTTCGAGCCCCACCGATCCGGCGAATCGATCGAGCGCGGTGCGCGCGGCTTCACTCTCCACCGCCGACGGCGGCTTGCAAGTTCCGGTGCCTTCGAAGCGAACGGACAGCACCTTCAGTCGCCCGGCCTTGCGATCGGCCTTGAAGTCGAAGCGCGCGACGAGCCGCTCCCCCGCCAGGACGGGCAAGCAGAAGTAGCCGTAGGTGCGCGTCGGCGCGGGCTTGTAGATCTCGAGTACTTGGTCGAAGTCGAAGAGCGTCTGGACGCGGCCTCGATCCCAGAGCACCGGGTCGAAGGGCGAGAGGCACACGCCGCGGTCGGCGCGCGGTCGAACGGAGCTCAGCTTGGCGGCGAGCTCGAGATCGTCCTGGCGAATCCAGCCGGTGATCGAGCGCTCGTTCGTCTCCAGCCGACAGGGTTCGATCGCGCCCTGGTCGGTCAGCCGGCGGAGCGCGCGCTCGACGTCGGGCCGACAGTTGCGCAAGCGCCAGGTCGCGGCGAGCAGTCCGGTCGTCGCGAAGCCGCGACCGTCGAGTGCCTTCAGCAAGAGCACCTCGAAGGCGCGGGCCTTGGTGAGCTTGGTCGCGCGCACCTCTTTCGGAATCACGCGCTCGGTGAGGTCGAAGCTGCGTTGGAAGTTCGCGCGCTCGCGAATCGAGAGCTCGCCGCTCGACCAGAGCGCGGTCGCGACGCGCTTCGCGACCTTCAGGTCCCACCAGCCCTTGCTTCCGCCGCCCTCCATGTCGATCGAACGCAACGCGCCCTCGGAGCGGATGCGCGAGACGAGCGCTCTCGCAACCTTCGGGTGTTCGGCGACGACGTCGCCCCACCACGGGTGCGCCTTGAACTCGCGGCGGCGAAAGGCGAAGGCCGGATAGAGCGAGAGCGGAATCCAACAGGCTTCGTGTCCCCAGTACTCGAAGAGCGGCTCGTCCGCGCGGAGCAGCTGCTCGCCGAGTCGCGCGTCGAAGCCGTTCAGGCGCGAGGCCAGAACGATCGCGTGGCTGCGCGCGCCGGCGATCGAGACGGTGTCGAGCTGCAGGTAGCCGAAGCGGTCGATGACGGAGAGCGCGGCGGTGCGCGCGCGCTGGCCCGCGCCTCTGCCCGAAGTCGGAAAGCCCGTCCAGGCCGGCTTGAGCAGACCCGCGCGTGCGAGCGCGAGCCGGCGCGCCTCCTTGACCGACAGACTTTCCACGGCGGCAGCATGGCAACAATCACCACATTCGCAAACTCCCCGCGCGCTCCCTCCCGCCCTCCGGACTCGCCACGCACCTGCTCGCCTGGTGGGATTTGGCCCCTGTTGTTAGGGTTCTTCAGGACGTCGAGCCCATCCAACCCCCATCCCTCTCGGCGCTCCGCAACCGGACCCCCTTGCTACACGAAGCCCCATCACCATGAGCCTCTCTCTCCCCGCCGCTGCCTGCGCCTTCGCGGTGGCACTGACCAGCGCTGGCCTGTCCACGACAAGTTCATCGGCGGAACCGATCGCAGTGAGCGCGGTCGCCGCTCCCGTGACGACCTCGATCACGGTGGACCCGAACTACGAGATCAATGTCTGGGCCGACCAGTCGATCTTCACGCCGCTCGGCGTCGCCTTCAACACGCCGCGCGCGATCACCTTCGACGACACGGGTGGAGCGTACGTCTCGGTGCGCGGATCGATCTGGTACCTCGAGGATCGCCTGGGTGACTGTGACCCGACCATGACGCGGCCGTGCCTCTTGACAGTGCCCGATGGCGTCGCCGATCCGAACCCGACGCTCGTGATCGACAACACGGGCTCCGCTCTCGGCATGGGGCCGTATGCCGGACTGCTCTGGCACCAGGGAGCGCTCTATGCGTCGCGCGGCGTCGCGAACCCGAACAGTCCGCCCACGCACCTCCGCAACGAGGTTCTGAAGTTCGTGGACCGGGACGCGGACGGCATCGTCGACGACGCGAACAATGACGGAGTCCTCGAGGCCGCCGATGTCATCGTGACCACCGACGCCACCGACTTCGGGCACACCATCGGTGCGCTGGTCGCCACACCGGACGGCACACGGATCCTCGTCAGCAAGGGCTCCTACCAGAACCTGAGCCTCGGTCCTTTCGGCCCCGATCCCTGCAGCTCGGCGCTGACCTGTTCGGCCAGCCTGCTCGCCTTCGACCTCGACGGCAGCAACCTGACCATCTTCGCCGAGGGCGTCCGCAACACGGTCGAGCCCCAGTTCGGAGTCGACGACCAGCTCTTCGGCGCCGACAACGGTCCGAACGGAACCGGCACCAGCCCGCCCGAAGAGATCAACCACATCATCGAGGGGCGTGACTACGGCTTCCCCGCGCTGCTCGCCGGTGGTCCGCAACCCATCGGCGCTACGCCGATCGGTTTCCTCGACGCGCACGCATCCCCCGCCGGCTCCGCCGTCTACTCCTATCCGGAGCACGTGCAGTTCCCCGGCGAGCGCGACCAGATCTTCCAGTCCCTCTACGGCGCCTTCAACCCGGCCTTGATGAGTCCGCTCGGTCAGTCCGTCCTGCGCCTCAACATTTCCGAGACCTCGCCCGGCCAATACGCCGCCAGTCCCGAGCTCCCGCCCGACCTCATCACCGGCGCGACCAACGCGTTCGCCTACGGTTTCATTCACCCCGTCGACGTCGCCACCAACCGCCGCGGCGACCTCTTCATCACCGACATGCAGGACGAAGGCTACGCGCCCTTCGACGACACCGGTGTAATCTACCGCGTGATCTTCAAGGACCTCGAGATCCCCGTTCCCGACATCATCGTCGAGCAAGAGTTCGACATCATCCTGCGCGGCTCCCCCTTCGCCTACTACCGCCTCTTCATCACCGTCAATCCCGACCCGAACTACTCTCTCGACTTCGGCATCAATGCGCGCAACGGAACGTCTACGCTCTCCGACTCCCTCCAAGTCAAAATGGGCGTCATGAACGCCAGCGGAACGAGAACCATCAAAGCCAAAGTCACCCTCCCCGCCCCCGGCCTGGTCGGTCAAGCGATCCGCTTCCAACTCTTCCGAGTCGACTTCGACCCCGTAACCCAGACCTTCCCGATCAACGACTTCTTCATCGGCCGCGACGAGACGAAGATGGTTCTGGCGCAGTAGGTTCTCGTCCGGAAAGAGCTGGCAGATTCACGAATTAGGATTCCGAGTCCGCCGCCCCTGACTCTCTCTCTCAGAGTCGTTCGATAGAGCGGAAGAACTGCGCGGTCCTTCTCTCGTTCAACGAGCTCTTTGACTTCGATCAGAGCGGCGAGGTCCAAGACTTGGATCTCGAGACTCGTGTCGACCTGAACCGATCGAGCGCGTTGTTGGAGCTCGTCGTAGCGCCAGCCGGTTGCGACGCGCCCGAAAATGTCGAGCGGTCCCAAGCGAGTCATCAGGAACATGCTCCCGTCGGACTCCAGGTCGGCTCGGATTGGTTCGATTCGCTTGGGCAGGTGCTCGCGATAAACCGCATCCAGTTCTTGTAGCAGGTCGAAACTGCGATCGAGGTTCGTGGCCTCGTGATCCAGGACCAGATCGAGGTCGAAGGTCACGGACGGAACGCCTTAGAGCGCAGCGCTCACGCCACCGATCACAATGAATCGAATCTCGCGCGAAGTGAACTCGCGTAACAGGCCTTCGAAGTCAGCTGTCTGAGCAGGCATTGCGCAGTTTCGCGAGGGAGTTCGCCTGTGCTTGGAGAATCGCCAGCCGCTCCGCGGGAGTCTTCGATAGCAGCCAGCGAATCATGCTGAGGTCTCCGCCATCGTCCGCTTCGGCATCGCTAGACAGAATGGGTGGAGCGGAACATCGTCGTTCTCTTGAAGCTCTCCCACGCCAAGATCATACCGACCGACGCGCGCGGAGCGGCACCCAACCTCGTACCCGGCCTCTCAGACCTTCTCGAACAGCTTGTTCTTCAGGATTCCCGGGCGGTGCAGGTACCACTGCCCGAAGGTCTTCAGAGTGTCGAGCACGTCGATGATCGAGTTGCCGAAGTTGCGCTCGACACGCGCCGTTGTCCGCCCTCTCTACCGAGCGACGATCTCCGCATACTGCCCGCGCTCGACCGTGTACTGCGTGGTGAAAGTAGCGGCCTCCTTGGGCGTGATGCTCAACTCGTGCTGACCGGGCGGCGAGCGGAATGTCTCGGTCAGGCCGGGCTGGTGGCCGACGAAGGGGAGCTGAGCTCGAAATCAAATGCTGCCGCGAGACGAGGACGTGAGACGAGCGCGGTGGAATTCCGCTAGCGCAAGTCGAAGATGTAGGCGCGGCCGGAGTTCTTGCCCGCATGGTTGTGTCGCCAGGCACCGGCTACGACTCGACGGTCGTCGAGGGCCAGGTGAAAACCGAAGACGTCTCCCGGGTGCCCGTCACTGGGCGCGAGCTCGAGCGATTGGGTCCACCGACCGCCCTCGTACTCGAACACGTACGCCGAGCCCGGCGGCCCCGCCGATTTGGCGAACACCTTGTGGGAGCTCAACACAGCCACGTTCTCCTGAATCGCGACTGCGTAGCCCACCCAGGCATTCTTCGAGGGAGTGCGTGGAACGAGCTTCTGTTCCTCCACCCACCGGCTCCCGTCGTGGCGGAACACGTAGCCCGCGCCGGCATCCGGTCCGCCGGCTTCACTCCCGTACGCTCCCACCAAGACCAGGTTTCCGTCGACGGAAGCGCACACACCAAATCGATCGTCGGCCGCCAGGTCGGCGGCGACGAGCTTCTGCTCCGGAACCCAACTCTGACCGCTCCGGCGATAGACGTAAGCCGCGCCGGAATCCTCTCCGGCGGCATCGCTCTTCCACGATCCGATGACCAGAGTGTCCGTGCTCAGAGAGATGCTCTGCCCGAACTCATCGGAAGCAGCGGCATCCGATGCTGTCAGCGTCTGCATCTCTATCCAGCGACCGTCCGAGCGATGGAACATGTGGACCGCTCCAGAGTCTTTCCCGCGGTCGTCCTTCCGCCAAGCGCCGACCGCAATCCAGTCGCCGTCGACGGCGACCGCATTCCCCATGGCATCGCCGCCGGCTCCATTCCGCGCAACGAGCTTGGACTCGAACTTCCAGGACTCTCCGTCGAAGCGGTAGACGTAGGCCGATCCGGCATTCGCACCCGCGGCCGTATCGTCCCAGTGAGCACCGATCACGGCCGTGCGACCGCGGAGCGCGACGGCGCGAGCGAAGTTGTCCCCCTGCGCAGCGTCCGGTGCTACGAGCTTCTGAGCGCGGCGCCACTCGCCTGACTTCAGGCGGAAGACCCACGCCGCGCCCGAGTTCATCCCATGATCATCGTCCCACTCGGCCGCTACGATCGAGAACTCGCCGCTGATCGCGACGGCTCCACCATAAATATCGCCGGCGGCGGTATCCGGAGCACTGAGAATCGCCGACTCGCGCTCGAGCTCGAGCTTCGAGACCGGAGATTGCCCGCAGGCCAGGAAGAACACCAGAGCGCTCAGGAGAGTGCTGCTCGTGCATCTGTTGGCGGAGCGTCTCGATGCGAGCGATGAATGGATGCGTGGACCACATGTTTCAGTTCGCGTGTAGCTTGCTCTCCACATCAGTCTGTACTCGGCTGCCAGAGGGACGCGAGCTTCTTGGCGAGGAATCTGCTGTACCGATCAGCCCCGACATCCGTGAGGTGACTACCGTCTGCGGTTGGCACAGGAACGCGGCTGTGATCGAAGAAGGTGACACCGAGCTCTCGGCACAGCTCCGTGAAGCGGGAGGCCGGAAAAGCCCGCTCTTCGATCGCGAGCAAGCCGGGAGCAACCGGCATGCGAACGCAGACGATCTCCCATCCATCCGATTGAAGCTCCCGAACCTGAACAGCCATTCTCTCGAGACTGGCCGCTCGGTTCGCATCGAACTTCGAGCTCATCAAGACACGATAGGTCGGTTCGCTCCGGCTCGGATTCAGAATCCAAGTCCAGGAATCCTTCCAGGTTCGCGTGGAGAGCGTAGTCACCACGCGCGGCCTGTGCAGGTCGAACCACTCATTGAGCTCGAGGTCGACTCGGGCGGAACTCCAGCTGGAGCGAAGGACTCCCTGCTCGAGTCGATCGACCGTGCTCTGGACATCCCTCTCGATCATCTTCTTGGGCAAACCAAGGCTGTGAAGGTGCTCTCGCTCGCTGGCTGCCCACGCTGCAACTCTGGCGGGGCCACCCTCCCCTTCGAGGCTCGGAGGCGGCTCTCGCATGATCTCGGTCATGACAGGATTCTTCCGAGAGTGAAGTCCGACAGGTGTGAGGTTCAGAACCAGCCGTCTCGGCCGAAACTCGCGTACAGCATCGAGAAGGGTTGTGATCTCACCGCCGAAGCTCCAGAGGGATGCCACGCGACCGAGGCCTGCCTCTTCCAGTCGCTCGACGACGATTCCCCGGTAGACGCGGGAGTCGCCGAGTACGATCAGGTCCGCAGTCTCTACCTCTTCGCGCGTGTGAATCGGACCGTTTCGGGGGCCGGCCCAGTACATACGGCCGTACTCCATATTGGGTCGAAATGGTTCAGGAGCGAGCCGGGGCGCAATCAGCTTCTGCCAGCCGAAGACGAGCGCCAAGTACAAGACAGCACCACCTACCAGCGGAGCCGCGCTTCGCTTCGGAAATCTGGGGTTGCTGCCGCGTGAAGCCATGGATCAAAACTGAAAGTAGAGAAACTGCTGGGTGAAGTCTCGGCGGATGATGGTCAAGAGGAACAACATCACCACCGTAGCAATGACGCTAATCGTGACCGTCCGGCGCCAACCCCGCCACTCGCGCATGAGTCTTCCCAGGTGCATCACGAAGACGGGGGCAACCAAGACGAGGTGGCGAGCCTCTCCAAGCTCCTCGAATCCGAATTCTCCTGTGAACGGGAGGATGTACATGCACGACAGAAACTGGCTGGCATGTTCGAAACTCTCGGCGCGGAAGAAGACCCAGGTTGTCAAGACGAAGATGTAGACGAGAAGCATTCGCGCCAGATGGATGGGCATTTGCGCTGGCGAAGGTACTGCGACCTTGAGGCCGCCCCGCGAGAAGTAGCGCTCGACGCACAGCCCCAGGCCGTGCAGTCCGCCCCAGGCCAAGAAGGTCCAGGCCGCTCCGTGCCAGAGCCCTCCCAGGAGCATGGTCACCATGAGGTTGACCGCAACTCTCGCCCGGTTTACTCGGTTCCCTCCGAGCGGTATGTACAGATAGTCTCGCAGCCACTGCGAGAGGCTGATGTGCCAACGTGTCCAGAACTCGGAGAGACTGCGGCTGATGTAGGGGTGTGCGAAGTTCTCTGGAAACCTCAAGCCCATCAGATGCGCCAGGCCGATCGCAATCCCGGAGTACCCGGCGAAGTCGGCGAAGATCTGCACGCTGAAGTACGTGACCCCCAGCCAGGCGCCCGTCGAGGTGAGCGTCTCCTCACTGGCCGCCGTAAACGCTCGCTGAACCGCGGGAGCCAGGTTGTCGGCGATGACGACCTTGAGAAAGAGCCCGACAATGATCGACTCCAAACCCATCCGCAGGTGAACAGGAGAGATTCGTTGGCGTCGTTCGAGCTGAGGCAGGAGCTCGCGTGCCCGCACGATCGGTCCGGCGACTAGCTGTGGAAAGAAGACGACGAACAGGAAGAAATCCCGGAACGAATCACAGGGCCGAAGTTGTCCGCGATAGATGTCGAGCGAATAGCTGAGCGTCTGGAAAGTGTAGAACGAAATCCCAACCGGGATGATCCAGTCGGCGAGCTCGAGATCCAGTGCCAGACCGAAGAGTGCAGCCAGCGAAGAAGCGTTCTCGGCTGCAAAGGGCCCGTACTTGAAGATGGCTAGCAGGCCCAAGTTCGTGGTCAGGCTGACGATCAGCCACGCCTTCCGCACCCGTGGGGTGGGAGCGGCGTAGATTTTCCCTCCGACGAAGAAGTCGACGACGACCGAGAACACGATCAGGAACAAGAACCACGGATTCCACCAGGCGTAGAAAACGAGGCTCGCTACCAGTGCCGAGGTCTTGGCTGCGTCGAAGGGCAGCCTGCGCCAGGCGACCCAAACGGCAGTAAAGAAGAGCCAGAAGGTGAGGGAGTCGAAGGACAAGACCGAAAGACTATCACGGACCTTCGAAGATTAGCGGCTCGAGTTGATCACGATCACGCCCGCTTCAACGCCCGCCTCCGCGAGCTGATAAGCTTGCCCGGCGACTGTTCGCGCGATCGGTCGAGCTCGAGTTCGAGAGCCTCGTCCCCCGAGACCGATCGACGAAAGAATCTCGATTCCCCACGGCCATCGCCGCCAACCCAGCCGGCCAAACGCCCCTACTCGAACAGCCTGTTCTTCAGGATTCCCATTCGGTGCAGATACCACTGCCCGAAGGTCTTCAGGGTGTCGAGTGCGTAGAGGGTCGAGCTGGTGAAGTTGATGCTCGAGGCTTCGTCGAAGTAGCGGACCGGGACGGGCAAGTCGCCGATCTTGAAGCCGTGGTGGACGCTCTGGATGAGGAACTGGGAGTCGAAGACGAAGTTGTCGCTGTTGCGCTCGAAGGGGACGGTCTCGAGGACTTCGCGGGTGTAGGCGCGGAAGCCGGAGTGCCACTCGCCCAGGTTTTGGCCCGAGAGGATGTTCTCGATCAGGGTCAGGCCTCGGTTGGCGGCGTACTTGATGAGCGGCATGCCGCCCTTGAGGGCTTCTGCGCGGGTGCGGATGCGGTTGCCGAGGACGACGTCGCAGTTGCCCATGCGCAGGATGTCGACCGCCGCTCGGATCATGCGGCCGTCGTATTGGTAGTCGGCGTGGAGCATGACGACGAAGTCGGCCCCCTGGTCGAGCGCGGTTCGGTAGCAAGTCTTTTGATTGCCGCCGTAGCCGGTGTTCTTCTCGTGCACGATCAGCTGGATCGGCAGAGTTCGCGCGACTTCCGCGGTGTTGTCGGGTGACAAGTCGTCCACGACAATGATCTCGTCGACGGCGTCCTTGGGGATGTCGTCGTAGACCCGCTGAAGGGTATTGGCGGCCTTGTAGGCAGGCATCACCACAATCGTCTTGCCTCGTTCAGTCACGGGGCCATTATGGCACGCGCCTGTGCGCGGCGGCCACCTCGGAGCGCTGACTTTGCGGAGCCCCGATGAGCGCGAACTCGAAGATGCCATCCTCCCCCCACCAACAAATGATGATTTGTAGGAACCTCGCCGAGGGTCTCCGTCGACGACGGGCTCCGAACGGGGACAGAGCTTGGGAGCGGGAAGCGCCGGTCTCGCGATGAGTGGATCGGAGAGTAGCGGGAGCGAGTCGGCGGGCGGACACGGTGCCGACCGGTGGACCTGGCTCGCCCTCACGGCGCTGGTCGTCCTCTGCACGCTCAGCCTGTTCTGGCTACTGCCCGGCTTTTACGACCCGAGCCTCTCCACCGGCGACGGCGCGGTGTACATCGTCACGGCGCGTAGCATCTTGGAGGGCGACGGCTACAGCTACCTCGGCGAGCCCTTCACGATTCGCCCGCCCGGCTTCTCCGTGGTGCTCGTTCCGCTGATCTCGTTGTTCGGCGTGGACTTCACCGCCCTGGCCTGGAGCATCGGGCTGAGCGGCGTGATCGCCATCGCGCTCCTCTTTCTCTACGCGCGCCCGCGCCTCGGACTTCCGCTCGCCCTCGCGGTCTCGCTGGCGCTCTGGCTCAACCCCGGCTTCCTCCGCTCCTGCAGCCAGATCATGTCCGACATCCCGGGCCTGGCGCTGATGTTCGGAGCGCTCTTGCTCGAGCGCTGGGCGCGCAAGGCTCCAGTCGGCGCGAGCGCTGTGCGCGCGAATCTTCTGCTCGGCGTCTTCATCGGCCTCTCCGCCTATGTCCGCTCGCTGAACATCTTCCTGGTGCCGGCGCTGCTCTGCGGTCGCGTGTGCCACGCGTGGAAGAACGGACTCGGCGACTCCTCGCTCGGACGCTTCGTTCTCGTTCGTCTGGCGCTCCCCTCCCTCGTCGCCTTCGGCTGCTTGGTCCCGTGGAACCTGTACGCGGGAGGTATCGAGAAGAGCGCGCCGCCCGACCACACGCTGTTCTACTCCTACTCGGTCGCGATGTGGCAACAGGACATGGCCGATCCGGCCTCGCCGTCGCTGACCGGCGAGCAGTTCCTGGAGCGCATCGACGAACGCACGGGCGACCTGCTCTCCGTTCTCGGGAGTCGCATCACGGAGCGCGGCGACAATCAGGTGCATCGCACGATCGCGCTGATCGCGCTCGGCATCTGGCTGATCGTGTTGATCCGACGGCGCGGAACCGGCGACTTCCTCACCGGCGGCATCGTGCTGATCATCGCGATCTACTTCGGGTTCATGAATCGGCTGATCATTCCGCTCTACGCGCTCGTCTTGATCGCCGTTGCGCAGGCCTTGCTCCAGAGCCTGGCGCGATTCGTCGGCGAACGGCGAGGGGCATGGATCTCGACGGTACTCGTCCTCGCGTTGGCGGCCGCCGACTTCAAGCCGGACTGGCGTTGGGATCAGGCGCGTGTGCGCAGCGATCAGTTCTTCAAGGCCTGCAAGGCGGCCGAGCGACGATTCGACGAGAGCGAGACCCTGGCCGCCGATTTCGGCGCACACTTCTCGGCTGAGCTCGATCGCCCCGTCTACACGCTGCGCTGGTCTCTGAAGCGCGGCGGACCGCCGAGCGCACTCGACTTCATCGAGCGCTATGGCGTGGACAATGTGATCCTGGATCGATCGGTGCCGACGAACGTGCTGCTGCTCGATCGTGTTGTGCGCAAGGGCGCGAAAGTCGTCGCCGAGATCGGACCCTACGCGCTCGTCGACCTCAAGTAGTTAGACCGCGTCGAAGGCCTCGTGGTAGACCGCGCGTCCGCCGCCCTTCGCGAGAGCGCCGGGCACGAGCTCCGCCGCCATGAAGTGTTCGTCGGCCAGGTCGAAGGTATTCGTGAAGCCGTGCGGCGTTGCGGGTTCGAAGCCGAAGCGCTCGTAGTACTTCGGGCTCCCGACGACGAAACACAGTTCGTAGCCGGCCTGCTTGCAGAGCTCCAGTCCTTCGCGAACGAGCTTCGTTCCGTAGCCGCGGCCCTGCATCGACGGGCGGACGGCGAGGGGCGCGAGTGCGCAGACGGACCGCGCCTCCTCTTCCCCTTCGATGTGCATGCGCGAGAAGAGCAGGTGACCGACGATCGAGTTCGTCAGCTCGGCGACGATGGAGATGGCATCCTCCGTCTCGCGCAGAGTCTCGATCACGAGCGCCTCGGCCGGGTTCTCGAAGGCGGCGGTGACCAGGCTGCGCACCGCCGCATGGTCGCCCTTCTTCTCGTCGCGCAGCTTCAGCGGCATGTTGTGCCGCAATAGCGAGTGCGTCTGACCGGTCTCCGTGAATCCGAGGCGTCGGTAGAGCTCGAGCGCCGGACCGTCGACTTCGGCGACGAGGATCAGACGCTCGCAGCCCAAGCGATGAAGCGCGTCGTGCGCGACGGTCGAGATCAGGCTCGCGCAGACGCCGCGCCGTCGCCAGTCCGGATGCGTCTCGACCGCTTGATAGCGCCCGAGCTCCTCGCACTGGACCATGCCGCACTGTCCGACCAGCCGTTCGCCGTCGAAGGCCCCCCACCACGTCGCGAGTCCGCGCTCGATCCATTTGCGCCGAGTCTCGCGCAGGCGCTCCTTGAACAGGTGGAATGACTCGTCGCCTTCCTGCTCGGCGACGTCGGCGTCGATGCTCAGCTGAACCGAAGCCGCCCAGTCCTTCTCGAGCTCGATCGGGCGCACCACCCACTCGCCTTTCGATGGCGGCGCGACATCCATGAACATCTCGGTCGCGGCTTCCACTTCGAGCCCGAGCTGCTCCGCTTCCGCCAGGAGTTTTGGCCCGAGCGGCTCCCCACTCCAAGCGATACAGCGATGCACCTTCTCCGCGCCGATCGCCTCTTCGAAGGTCGTGATCCACGGCGCAATCGCTCTCGGCTCATCCTTGAGTACGAGCAGGTTGCCGTAGAAGAAGCCCGGATTCTCGGGCGTCTGCACGACGAAGAAGTCTTCGCGCTCGTCGCGCTCGCCGAGCAGGGTCGCGAGGTGGATGTCGGTGCGCAGGAGATCCGAGATGGCCATCGCAAGAAGATACCCAAAACGCGATGAAGCGGAGAGCTCTCGATCGAGCCCTCCGCCTCATTACGATTTGCGAACGAGGGAGCTTCGTTAGCTCAGTGTCGCGAGGACATCCTCGAGCATCTTCAGGCCGCCGGTCCAGCCGCCCTCGATGATGCCGCACATCATGTCGTTCGGCATACCCGAGTGCGTGAGCGTCAGCTTCGTGCCGCCGTCGACCTCCTCGAGCTCGACGCGCACGGTCATCTCCGGCATTTGCATCTTTTCGTCGGCATCACCCGTGTAGACGAGCAACCGCGGCGGATCCACTTCGAGCACCGTGCCGGTTCCCTCGTTCGACCACTCCCCCGGCTTGCTCATGGTCGTCTTGAACTTCGTCCCGACCTTCGGCTCCCAACCTTCGTAGGAGACCTCCATTCCGGGATCGCAGCGCATCCACTGCGTCATGTGTTCCGTCTTGGTCCAGGCTTCGAAGACGAGTGCAATCGGGGCGTTGAAGACGCGAGTGAGCGTCACGGAGCGAACGGCTTGGTCAGTCATGGGGTTACTTTTTCTGGATAGTGTCGAGGTAGTTGGCGAGGTCGTCGAAGCGGTCTTCCCAGAACGCGCGCACCTCGGCGACCCAGTGTTGGGCCTCCGCTAGCGGGCGCGGGTCGATCTCGCAGCGATGCAACCTGCCGTCGATTTCACGGGTCAGCAGCCCGGCGTTCTCGAGCACCTTGATGTGCTTGGTGATCGCCGGTTTGGTCATGTCGAAGGGCTCGCCCAGCTCGCCGATCGTGGCCGGGCCCTCAGCGAGCCGAGCAATGATCGAGCGCCGCGTGGGGTCGGCCAGGGCCCGAAAGACCCCGTCGAGCAGCTCCGTTTGCTTTACCATCTGGTAAACTATCCCCCAAGAGGCCAATCCCGTCAACCCCTCTTTTCGAACTCACTCCCAGTCGAGCCGGTAGACGTGCTCGCCCTCTTCGATCCGCCCCGTGTCGACGAAGCCGACCTCCTCGTACATCCGCTTCGCGATCTCATTGTCCGGTTCGAACGAGAGCAGAATCGCTTCGCACTCCTCCTTCGCCATCAGCAGCTCCAAGGCCATTTTCAGAGCCTCGCGACCATAGCCCCGCCCCTGAAACTCGGCCGCGATCATGAACCGAATGATCCACCACTCGAAAGGATCACCCTCGGGATCTTGCCCGCACATGAGGAACCCGACCAGCTCCCCATCCGCGTGAATCGCCGCCGGCTCCCAGTCCGGGAAGAACTTCCACTCCGCCATCGAAACCAAGTTCGGAGCCACGAAGTGCTCCTGCCCCGGCCCGACTTCGAGCCGACCAACGGGGCGAAGGTTGTCTGTGGTGATCGGGCGGAACTCGATGGTCATGGTCGCGGTAACGCTTCACTCAGAAGCTGACACGATTAGAAGCCTCGCGAAATCAATGTTCAACGCATTTGTGAAGGACGGAGCGCCGTAGAAGCAGCAGCTCCGAAGACTGCGCAGGCGGGCAGGTGCATCACGCGCCCGATCCTCCACGCTCGCTAATCTTGTGATGGTCGCTCGGCCGAGCGCTCCGCAACACCAGAAGCGGACGGGCTATACCCATGCCCCCCAATGTTTCTGGTTCCGGTTGAGTCCTCGAGGATGAACGTCATCTCTCCGCCGGATGACAAGAGGTCTTCAGAGATAGGAATGTCGACTCTCGTGCGACGCTCCCAACCATACTCAGCTGTCAAGACAGCAAAGGCGTCGAGCTCAACCGAAGAGTCTTCAACATCCCCGACAATGGAGATATAGCGAGCGTCACCCACCTCTCGAATGAAGACCCCAGCGCTCCGGCTGCCGTCGATCGTTCGAAAGTACAGGGATTCGCAGTCGGGCCTCTGAAAGGTGCCAGCGACTTCGAGATTGTCGATGGATTGAAGCGTGAACGCCGCGCGAGTGGGCTCTTCGATACTACCGCTGCACGAATTGACCGCGAAGCTGATAGACAGCATGACTGCGAAAGACCACCGTCCTGCGAGAGCGACTGAGCGCAGTTTTCGAATGGCATTCATTGCAGTGCCTCGCTGGTCCGCTCCTTCCCAACAGCACCGCACTACTCGTCGGAGGAGCGACCCTCTCGAGGCGAAGCGTGATTCTACTTGATTCGAATAATGGCGCTAGCTGCAGCGCTTCTCTACAATCGTAATTTGGGCACAAAGCCCGACAATGCTGCTATTCGCGCTGTCGTCTACGCGCCGGTATCGCCAAGAGGTATTCGTCATGAACTCGTCAGTGATCAAGCCGCTCGTTCTCCTCGCGTTCTTCACCGGCAGCGCGATGAATTCCCACGCGCAGTCGTTAGATGAAGTTCAGCGAGCTGTGAGCTCCTACTTCGACAGCGACTCGGAGAGCGCTGTCGCCAAGCAACAGCTCGCGGATTGGGGGAATGATGCTCTTGTGCATCTCAAGGTGTCCTTCCGGCAAGCGTGCCTGACTGACGCCATCGGGCCGCGTACCGTTGCCTCGGTTCGACCCACACGACGGAGGAGCAGTGATGCAAGCAGGCCAGGAGAGGTTCAATCACGAGTCCATCGG
>Ga0316209_1001464_pt1 | contig 24148 bp, 23 predicted proteins | sample 6monopyrite_MG_FD_204945 | JGI IMG/M metagenome (GOLD analysis project Ga0316209, IMG submission 204945) | Microbial mat bacterial communities from mineral coupon in-situ incubated in ocean water Damariscotta River, Maine, United States -... | ecosystem: Environmental > Aquatic > Marine >...
TAAATCAAAAGGTTATTTTACGTTGCTGGCAAGAAATCGATAGGATATAGGATTGTGATAGTAGGAACGCCATCTTTGGCGCCAAAATTGAATTTTTTCACCCTGGCGGCGATATTTTTATCCAGTGTCGGTGCTTCCATATCACTGGAATCCACTAAACAAGCTGAGACTTTTCCGCTCGGCTCAATAGTCAAACGCAGTACCATTTTACCCTGCAAGGTTGGGTTCTTACGCAATTCGCGGTTGTAAATTCGATAAAGCGCAGCTTTATATTTATCAAACACGATCTGGATTTCTTCATCTGTCCGTGATGGCCCAGGTCCATCACTAAGTGGACGCTCTTCGCCAGCAAAATCGGTACCGATCGAACTTTCAACCCGTGAGAACTCAACGTTACTAATATCACCGCCCGAACCGCCCACATTTCGACTCAATGCAGCCGTATTAATACCGCTACTAGTGGTGCCAACATTAGAGGTAACCAGTGAGCGCGTGGTCTTTTTGGCTTTACTGCCTTTGCCACTAATCTTGGCTTTAGCACCCAGTTTTGCCACTGGAGTATTGTCTATCAGATCTGCAAAATCATCTTTAAATGCCATCAAACCTGCACGCTCCGCTTTTTTACGGGCCTTTTTCGCTTTTTCAGGCTGTGGCTTTTTGTCCTTTTTCGGTTTTTCCTTCTCTGGCTTTTTCTCTTCTTTTTTCTGAACCTTAGGTGGAGGCGGCGGCTCTTTTTTAGGTACGATCAACTGCGCTAAACGTTCTGGCACTTTAACCACTTCAATACGATCCGGTACCGGAATATTCCACATTGGTATAAGAATACCCAGCAGGATAGAGAAGAATAAAACGATGAATAGAATTTTTCTAAACTGTTTCTGGTCTTCTTCATCACCATTCCATGGCATATGCATAGGGCGATATGGAAATTCAGCCATCTCGCGCTCAATAATAAATTCTTCAGCACGTGCATCTTCACGTTCCTGTAGATTTATTGTTTCTTCATTCAGAAGATTAATTTTAGCCGTTAGACTTTCAACTGAATCTTCGCGTGTTGACTGCTTGCTCTGTAACTCTGCAACACGTGAGTCATAATTAATAACTAAATCACGAACATTTTTCTGATGCGCCTGCGCGACATCACGATCATGACCATCACCCCAGAAAAGATTTTCACCGCCTAACTTTTCCAGTTTTTCCAACTGGTCACTGATTTCGCTTAATACTGCGAAACGTTGGCGTTGGACATTAAGCTCTTTTAATTCACCACTAATACCAGACTCTTCATTTTCCAGCTCATTTAGACGATCATAGGCTTCACCAATCTTACGATTGACTTCTTCCTGCTGTTTTTTAATATCGTCTGCCACGGAGAATATCAGCTCTTACTTTTAGCTTTTTGAATTACAGCGAGTGAGATTTTTGAGTAGCCCGCACTGGTACAACTTGCCATTACCTTTTTCATTAAATGAAAAGGCACGGTTCGATGCGCTAGCACCGTCACTTCTCTACTTTTTGCCACAGTTTGTGTATTGAGACCTATGACTTTTTTCTGTTGCAAAAGAAGCCTTTGTTTTACTTCTTCGATGATAGCCGTTTTACTATTAATAACGTCTTGCGTAGCAATGACTGGCTCACCCTGTACCAGAATTTGCTGTGGTGTAATCATAACGATAACCGTCTCACGTGGTTTCGCTTCTACAACTGAGTCTGGTAATTTGATATTTTTAGGGGGCTCCATAACATCACTGGATGAAGAATTTACCAGTAAGAAAAATACCAGAATAGTGAATACATCCATTAATGAAACAAGGTTTAAACCTGCACTCGTCACGCCGGTACGATTGCGCGACATGCGTTTCATCCGCCGATTATCGTTCATGGTGCGTCACCAATTGAGATATCGGGGAATAAAACAACTTGCTGCAACACATCCGCTTCACCCTCTTCACCATTCTGCCGAATGAAAGTTGAGCGAACAGAGTCCATAATTTTAATTAAAACTCGATATTCTATATCCGGCTCCATCAGTACCAGAGCATCGGTTTTTTTAGGGTATTTTGATTTTATTTTTACCAGGAAATCGGAAAGAAGCTCCACATCGTATAACTGAGTAATATCGATATCGCCTTCCTTATCTGCAACGACGCCTGACTCTTCTTCTTTCAGCAGCGGAAATCTGGCCAATACCTGTTTACCATTACTAATTTCCAGACCTTTCTGCCGCACAATAACTTCAATCGACACCTGCGGCTTTTTACTGTCATTATTTCCTTCGCCCGCAGGAAGACTCAACTCCATAATCGTTATGCGAGAGAATACCGCCGTAATTAACAAGAACGGTACAAGCACAACCATCAGGTTTAAGAAGGTCGTGATGTTTAACTCAGGCGGCTCTTTCTTCGGCCGCTTGTAGTGATGTCTTCTAGCCATTCTTCGCAGCCAGTGCCGCTTGACGTTTTGCGAAATCCGCAATCAGGTTTAGTGTCTTAACGGATGCCATTTCCAGACTATCAATTATTTCACCCGTTTTAGAAGAGATCATCGCATGAGTAATCAGTAATGGAATCGCAGCCATCAAACCAAACGCGGTGGTGTTCATGGCAACCGAAATACTGGCGGATAACAGATCAGCCTTTTCAGCCGGATCCGCATTAGCAACAGCGGTAAACGCTTCGATCAGACCCATAATGGTTCCAAGCAGTCCAAGTAATGTACAGATGTTTGCAAATAACGCTATGTAGGGTGTGCGCTTTTCAAGTGTAGGGATGATTTCCATCATACTTTCTTCCATCGCGATTTCGATATCATCACGACGTCGTACCGAACCTTGCCTGGCTAATCCCATATTCAACAAACTTGCTATGGCAGACTCATCGTCTACTATTGAATCACGTGCGGTATCAAAATCACCTTCATCAAGTAAAGGATGCACCTTGTCCCAGACTTTTTTATTAGCACTGCCGATACCGGATAATTTGATGTATCGCTCAATACAGATAGCCGCACCAAAAGCAAAAACGATTAAAATCGGGTACATGAAGGTACCACCGGTTTGGAAAAATTGCGCAATACTCTGGATAGTATCCATCATGTACTCCTCATTATATAAATCGCGAACTGAATCACGCTTGACTTGTTATTTAATTTCTTAATCTGATTATTTATTATTTTTTCTGCCCGTGGCTTAATTCAAAAAAATCAAGCTCTCGCAAAAACACTTCTTTATCCAGCGGACGCATACTATCGTCCAGCAAACCAGAACTTAAACTGGTCGCAACACCCACTTCGGAGTTTTGCCATGGCACAATATAAAGTGACTTAGGTGCCTCTTTATTACCGATAATCGAAATACCTGATAGCTCTTTCACATCACTATCAACCTTTTTTTCCTCGGCAATCGCCCATGACTGTAATAACAGCAAGAACAAAACTATATTTAGTATAACTTTAATTTTCATAATGTCATTAGATAATACGTTTTATAAATCATAGATATTAATTTACTGATACAGGACTCATTATTTTCCTAGCCGACGTTTTATATCCGCTACCCAGATTGCTACCGTTTTATCGTCAGGCTTCAATTCTAAATAATTTTCAAATTGTTCTAACGCACAGTCAAAATCATGCAGATACAGATCACATAGAACACCCAGGTTTCGTTTTGCCGGCAAATAATCAGGATGATCTTTTATCGCATTCTGGTACGCCGTGCGTGCGGCGTTAAATTTTCCTGATTTACGGTAGAGCAATCCCAGTTCATTATTCGCTACAGGATGTCCGATATCCAGTTTCAGTGCTTTAATCAGGTTCTCTTCAGCTGCTTTTTTAGCATCTACTTTATTATAAGCAATCGCTATATTCACATAAGGCGCCGGTAGTCTCTGCTCTCGCTCAATAACTGTTTTCAGAACAACGATAGCCTGAGCATTTTTTTCCTGCTGCATTAATGTTAACGCGTTTTTAAAATCGAGTTCCACGTCAGAATCAACATCGACATAACTAGTTGGTGCTTTAATTGTTGTTACATCCGCCTGGTCTTTAATTTCACCACCTGCGCATGCAAACAAAAAAGCACAGGATAGGCCAATAGTGTATTTCTTAAGCACACCATCAGACAACAGGCCCATTATTTTTACAGCCTGAATAGAATTTAATATTAGTCCATTAATCATCCTAATCACCTGCTGCCTCTGATTCTTTTATCGTTGTGTTATCTTTCTCAAAATTTTCTTTTAAGCTATTCTTCTTTTCACCTGTTCTTTCAGGTTTTGATTTTCCAGCACGATCAGGCTGTATCAAAATAATAATCGCACTACTCTGTTCCGTCTTAGCGTAACGTGCTGGCAACAGAACAGCTAATTTTTCTATACTCTTGTCGATCCACGAATTATAAATACCGACATCGAGTAACTCTAGATTCTTTTCATGAACACTGATGGCTTTTTCTTCAAATGGATACGCCTGGTCTTCAATTACCAGTTCGTACTCCTCTAATTCTTCCTCATTTAAATTTGTTGGCCTTTCTGACCCAAGTAAAGCGATATTAAATTCAAAATAAATCTCTGCAATATAAAAAGTTGCTGCGGCTGTTACCTCGCCAACCTGGTAATCAACCAACCTGGTATATACATCAATCGCAGCTCGCATCTGAGCTTTCTTCTTCCTTAAGTTTTTCTTGAATGGTTTAACCAGTGCCACTTTCTTAAACGCTGCCATTTTTGGCTCTGCCAATACTAATGCAGCTTTTGCTGCCAGGAATTTAGTACGGTCCGTTCTTCCTTTACCGCCTTTTGCGTCAGTAGCAACAATTTTCTTAAGTTGAGCAATATATTTTTTATTCTGTCCCTGCAACTTATAGATCTCAGACATTTTAGAACGCACTTCAATCGCGTCCTCAATAGGCTCTGGGAAATAATCCACCAATTTAATATAAACAAGTAATGCCTTACCCTGGGCTTCGGCTTTTTCATATAATTCAGCTGCTTGCGATAGCGCTTCACGTCTTAACCCATCGTCTTCAGGGTTTTCTTTTTCAATACGCTCAAACTCTTCAGCGGACTTAATAAGTTTTCCGTCTTCTTTATAAACGACTGCTAACTTTTTAGTAATATCTTTTTGCAACTCATGCTCCGGATACAACTTTCTAAAGCCTTCTAATACACCTGCAACCTGACCCCATTGCTTCAATAGTATCAGTGATGCCGCTGCATCATATTCAGCAGTAGGCCGTATCATGGAGTTAGGCGCAACTTTTGCGACGCGCAAGAAATGTTCCGAAGCCGTTTTATGATCACCCAGCTTTCTTGCTTGCTCACCTTGTTTATATACAGACGCTGCCAGGTTCTCAGTAAGAGAACTATAACTTTTATCTTTTTTATCCGTTAATGATAAAGTTTCGGCATACGCTACTTCCGCATCTTTATAATTAGCAATATCAAATGATGCGTGCGCAACGACCAACCATGACGAGCGAATTAACTTTTTATCTGCATCAGGGTACACCGTGATAACACGGCGGCCATATTTTATCGCCTGCTCATAATCTTCCAGCGCATATAAATCATCAACAGCAGCCACTAAAACAATGGCAGCATGTTTATGCGCTGGGAAGTATTCTGCAAATTTAAGTGAGGTTCGAATAACCTCGCGCTTGATCACATTGCGCTGCGACTGATTTGCAACCTTTAAATACTCACGATAAGCAAATACCGCTGCGTAACCGGCACTGGATGAATCTTCGTGAACAGGATAATTGTATGCCGTACGTTCATACTCGGTTGCCGCATCCAGAAAGTCTTTATGCTCAAGCAACAAACCTGCTAACTGATTATTAAGCTTAGGCGCTTCTTTTTCTTCGGGGAAAGACGCCAGGAATTCACGGTACCAGTAAATCGCTTCATTATAATTTTCTTCTTTTTGTTTATGTAATCGCCTGTCCTGATATAACGCATGGTAGTGATTTGCCAAATCAATAAGATTAGACTTTAAAAATGCCAACACGGTTGGATTGTCATTGATATCAAAGAAAGTCCAGTAATTAGAATTCAAACTATACGTTTTAGAAAATTCTTTCTTGGCATCAACAACTAAACGCGGGAAACCACCTTTTTTATAAATTTCGATTATCCGAATATTAAAGTAAGGCGATTCTTTTGAAATCGGGTTTCGATCGATATAAGCCTGATAAGATTGTGCAGCATCAGAATAACGACGCTTAGTTAAGTAGTACTCACCAAGATGACTATAGATACTGGCCTCGTAAAAACGGTGACCGTGTTTATCAAAAAACTCAGCAATGGATTCTGCACCGCCCAGATAGGAGAAACTTAAACTGATAACACGATAGGTATCATCAATACGTTTTTTCTCGATTTTATTATCAATGCTCTCAAGATCATATCCATTGTCAATTTTGTAATCCAGCATCTTAATATAATCTTTTAACGCTTCTTCATACAAATCTTGCTTAAAATATGCCCAGCCCTGTTTATAAAGAGCAAGTTCATAAAACCCGGAACCCTCTCCTCCATCGATAACAGACTGATACGATTCTTCCGCATCTAAAAACTTTTTCCGCGTGAAAAAATACTCTGCACGACGGAACTGCGATTCATCAATATGGCGCGATTGCGGGTATCTTGCTATTAGCTGCTCAAGCGTCGTCATCGCAATATCAACTTGCCCGGTTTCTTCATACGCACGAGACAACTGATATAACACCTGATCATTCCGCTCAAACAATGGATATTTTTTCAACAATCCCTTATACAACTCTATTGCTTCCATAGCGCCAGCAGCCTGCAAATCTTCTGCATCTTTTCCTGTTTTATCACCAGGTGGAATTATTTTCTTTTTCTTTGCCCGCCCCAGTTCAATCTTTTTACCTGCTCGCTCACTGAATACTTTTTCGCTTTCACTAATATCAGCTATCGGGCTGCCATCTGTAGCAATACTCCGTTTTTCTTTGTCTGTGACAACAGGCACAAAACCTGTTTCAGGCGTCTGAATGTCGGTAGCTTGCGAAGCACTATCCGCAACCGGCTGCATATTATCTGCAGCTGAGTCGGGTAGCGCACCTTTTTCTGAATCAGCACCTTGTTGCGCTTCTTGTTGCTGATACGCCTGCTCTTCTGCCTCATACTCTTTTTGTATTTTCAGGTCAGCCAGTCGACGCAGCGCCTCTGGCGTCATTTCAGTCTCTGGCGTATTTTTCAAAAAATCTTCATAACTTGCCATCGCCTTATCCAGGCTATCACTGACCTTTTCTTCTTTTACTTCAAACTTGACATCATTCAGACTCGCCAGCGTGCCCTCATTCTTTGTTGCTGCACACGCGACTAACATCAGTATTAAAGATGCATTGGTAGCTATCAGCGTCAGTCGTGTCAGGCTATTTATCTTCATAAATCACTTGCCCAACAACTTATCTTTAAATGTGGAATTTTTTACTGGCGGCGCTTCCTCTTCAAACAATGGTTTTATTTCTGGCTCCAGTTTGGCTTTTTCTTCCGCTGCTTCTTTAGCCAGGCGATCCTGCCGTTTTTGTTCCTGTGTTTTCTGAGCATCAAGTTGTTTTTTGATTTCTTCATCCATTGAAGACTTGGTGGCACGGTCATAACTTTCTGCTAACGCAAAACGGGCTTTTATCTGATACTCTTCCAGTCGCTTGCGTCTTATATCAAGCTCGTTGATTGCCATTGTTTCAAGAAGACGCCCCTGTTTAGCCATTACACCTTTCAACTTGCGTTGCGCAGCGAACAGTCGTGTTCTTAATTGTCGAATCGGGATAATATAACCTTCGTAACTTTGTGTCGCTGCCTGCCGTGTACGTACGAATGAGTTATAACGTAATTTTAATTCTTTAATTATTTTATCTAATGAAATTAAATTATTGTAGGCATCAGTCAGTCGTTGATCATATTCGCTATTGACCTGCCATGACACTGCTCCACGCAACCTGTTAACTCGTCGCACGACGTCTTCAGACACCAGTTCCGGTCTGGTAATAATTATTTCCTGTAGTGCGTTGATGGTATCCATCGCCTGGCGCTCAGTCGCTGTTGCCAGATAATCTGGCCGCGGCGCTATTAACATATTTTTTAATTTTGTCGCCAGATTTTCTCGCTGTTCCAGCCTTAAAGTAACGCGTGCATCAAGCTTTTTAAATTCTTTTTCCACGACAGGCAATAATGGCTCCTGGTAGGCGCGCCGTATATCAACCATTTCTTCATACACGCGAAGATCCGCCAACCACTTATCAAGATGGTGACGAAGACCAGCAAGATCTTTATAATTTTTGTATGACTCCTGAAAGTCATGAGAAGCCATTAGGTCAAGAATGTATCTCGTCTCTGGTGATTCGGGCAGCTCACGTAAATTAACCACCCAGTTAACATCTTTTCTCGCTTTTTCATTTAATAAAGCGGTTAGAAACTTACCTTTACGAATGGTTTTAATTGAATCATCTAGACTTTCGATTTCATCAGCAAAGACATCCATCGCATAATCGTACATGTTGGCTGCTTTACCGTGTGCATTTAATTTTCCATAAGCATAAGGTACAGCCATCAATACTTCCTGTACTGAATAATTAGTTTTTTCGCGTTCATGTAATATTGACCAGGGAACCAGTGCGCGATCAAATCGACCTAATGAGACAGCCACCCAGCCCGCACCTAACAAAGCTCGATTGGAATAAGGCCCATCCAGGCGTACTCGTTCGAAACGCCTTTGCGCTTCTCTCGCATTACCCTTCTCAAGATAGCGGTATGCAAGTTTTAAATTTGTTTTATCTTTAAGTGCAAGCAAACCGTCATCGCTTAGCTCTAACTGACCCAACTCATCCAGCACCTCCAGACCCTTCTGCTCTTCTCCACTCTGTATCAGAGCAATACCCAGGTTGTATAAAACAAAACCTTTTAAATTTCTCTCGTTTCTTAGTAACTGAAGATTCTTTGCCGCCTCGGTAAACTGACCGATATCGATATTGGCAAGCGCACGAAGATAAGCAACATCCGTCCTGAATGTTTCCGGCTCCTTTCCTCGCAGGACATCAAGAGAATATTTAGCTTCGTAACGTGATTTTTCAGGGTCTTCGCGAATTAATTGCAACGCGTATAACGTACTTTGCGGATCATTTTTCTTGTAGAACACATTCGCCAGCGCCAATGCAGCCTGATTACGTATAGCCAGATCAATCCCCTCACCCAATACGGCCTGTATTGCGCGTCCGGCTCGTTGATTCATGCGATATTGCAGCTCTATATCACCAACAGAGAATTCAGCTTGAGTCAGGTGCTTGTGAAACGAATCCAGTTCAGATTCATCAAGTTTATAATATTGTGATAATTCAGAATCAAGCGTGGCTAGAGCATCAAAATGTAAGTCTTGATAAGCATAGTAAAGCACCTCGCCAAAATACAGGTCTCGCAGCTCAACATCTTTTAAGCCACTGGCCGCATACACTGACAAGCTGCACAATAAAGCAGGCAGTAATGTAATAAAACGAAGCAACATGTTTTACCAGTCTTTAAATGATACCGTTTGGTCAGATGCACTCGACCCTGAAATTTGCATTTCCACAAACTTGGGCCCGACTGCTTTGGTTACAGTAAATTTCTCACTGCGCTGATATTCATTTCCAGATTTGGCTCGCCCGATAAAACTGGCTACCAATGCATGATCGCCAGTTTTGATATTTCCCGTATAGATACGCTGTACACCGCCTGCGCGTAAAGCTTCTATTTCTTTAAAGGTGTAAAGATGCTGGGCCACCACTTTGTTATCAAGCTTGATTTGCATCGAATCGAGTACAAAATCTTTATCGCCTTGCAGGGAAACGAACAATGAAACCTGGGTATTGGATGGAAATAATAATTTCTCTTCGAGACGCGTAAGCTCAGAAGTGAGATCGAGTACGTCTTTTTTAATATCCTGAACTTGCTCATCCAGTCCTTTAATCTGCTCTTTTGTTACTTCAGCTGCCTGTGCAGGCACGAGCAAAACACTAAAGACTAAAGTTGTTGATATAAGAATATTTTTAAAATATCTTCTCAGCATAATGCTCACTCAGCTAGCTATTTGTTTTTTTATTATGACGGCCTCACACATATACTAATATGTGTCATCACGTGTATCCTGACTTAGTATATTAAAATATAGCAATAAGTCTGCAAATAAGCCTGTAAAAACATTAATTATATTTAATTTTGCATCATACATAATGTAGTTTTATATCAGAATTAACTTATATATACTTACCAATCATTCACTTAAAAAATAATCAATATGGCAAAAACAGCTGCAACAGGCATTACCCGCATTATTAATGCGGCCGGTTATTCATGGCTGGGCTTTAAAGCAGCCTGCAAATATGAAGCCGCATTCAGGCAGGAACTCACGTTAACACTGATATTAACGCCCGTTGCGCTCTATTTTGGCGCGACTTATGCAGATAAAGCGATTCTGGTCGCCAGCCTTGTATTTATCCTGTTAATCGAAATACTCAATTCGGCTATCGAAGCGATTGTTGATCGAATGGGAGACGAAATACATACTTTGTCGGGCCGCGCCAAGGATATGGGCTCAACAGCTGTTTTTCTGGCATTCATCATAGCCGGTCTAGTCTGGTTCTCGGTTCTCTACAAGTAATTCACTAATTTAAAAAACTGTTATTCAGTTCACAATCTGTAATTTTTATCTATGCTAATATCCATATTAATTAAGACAAAATAAACCCACACAATCACATCTGAAGCGAATTATTATGAAACTCAAGCAATTTGCATGTCTGGCAGCACTCATTACACCTTTTACCGCTCACGCTGATTTTTTATCTGTCACCGCCGGTGCTGGCGTATGGAATACATCTCCTGATGGTAATTTTCAAACCACAAGCGACCCTGTAGCCGTCGATATTAAAGATAACTTATTCTGGGACGACGAATCACAGGGCTATCTTTTTGTAACATTTGAGCACTTTGTCCCGCTTGTGCCAAACGTGAAAATAATCTACACCAGTATTGATCAGGACGGATTGGGTAATACCTCATTTGACTTTGATGGTGAATCCTTTAACGGTGACGTAAGTAATGATTTCACCATCGACACAACGGATTTAATTTTGTACTACGAAGTGTTAGATAATGTCGTGAGTCTGGACCTTGGTTTAAACATTAGAAATTTAAAAGTCGATTACACTATCGCCAGCTCTAGCACGACAGAAAAAGACTCATTCAATGAAACCGTACCCATGTTATATGCATTAGTCGGTGTCACACCCTGGCCTGACGTAATTATTAGCGGTGAAATGAGTTATATCGCTTTTGATGGTAGCAGCATTTCAGACATCACTGCAAAGATTGCATACACCACTGACTTCCTTATTGGATTTGAGGCAGGCTATCGAATGCAGGAATATGAGTTTGACGATATCTCTGATACCGATGCAGACCTTTCTTTTGATGGTCTCTTTGCTGGCGCCTATGTGAAGTTTTAAGAAAATGTTAGTTTTATGTGTGTCGGTTTTGATATTAACTGAGATTTAAAAACAGAAACTTGAACCGCGGAGACGCGGATTAGGGCAGGACGCCCGTAAGTAGAACAATGCAGGAGCAATTGTCGAGGCACAGAGAAGAAATTAGTTTATTTGTCATTGCGAGCGGAGCGTGGCAATCTCTTTAAGCGGCTGAGTCGTATGCAGGAGATTGCCACGCTCCGCTCGCAATGACGTTAATATAAATATTTTTCTCTGCGTCTCTGCGCCTCTGCGGTTCAAGCTTTTAAAGTTTCAGACTACCCGCCATCAGCCAGATACAGACCATCAATATAAAACTTATTCATTCACCGCCCGCATTGGTGATTGATGCGATTGCAGGAACCATTTATCCGTTATGATATTTTTTGTAAACCAATGTGTTCTCATTAACTGACTGGCAAAAATTCTTTTCAGAAACATTGGTAACCTTTCCATCATACCTTATCCGGGTAGACGTTCACAAAAATGGTTGTAAATTTTCCGAGCAATAATTGTTATTACAATTAATTTCAAAAAATAAAATCTCTAATGATGCCCATAAACATCGTTAAGCGTTACAATACTCACCCATGTTACAGGCGATTAATCTAGGTATCCGGCGTGGTACAAAACTTCTTTTTGAAAACACCAGTTTTCAGATTCATCCCGGCCAGAAGGTTGGACTGACCGGTGCAAATGGAACTGGAAAATCCAGTCTTTTTGCTTTGATACAAAATCAGCTTCATGCTGACTCTGGCGACTGCATTTACCCTGCTCACTGGGTTATCGCACATGTTGCACAGGAACTACCGCACAACCATCAAGCGGCCATTGATTTTGTACTTGATGGTGATATCGAGCTACGCGAAATACAGCAGGCCATTGCACTGGCTGAAAAAAATGATGACGGTATTCTTTTAGCAACCTTGCATACTAAACTCGATAACATAGATGGCTATACGGCTAATTCACGAGCCAGTCAGTTACTGGCAGGTTTAGGTTTTAAAGTCAGCGATGAATCACAAGCCCTTAATACGTTTTCTGGTGGCTGGCAGATGCGACTTAACCTCGCTAAAGCATTAATGTGTCGCTCCGATCTTTTATTGCTTGATGAACCAACTAATCACCTTGATCTGGACACCATCATATGGCTGGAATCCTGGTTGAACGCCTATCGCGGCACTTTGTTATTAATCTCACATGACCGTGACTTTTTGAATAACATCTGTACGCACATCGCACACCTGGAACAACAGAACATCCAGCTCTATACCGGTAACTATTCTGCATTTGAACGAATTCGCGCTGAACGTTTAGCCAATCAACAATCACAATATGTAAAACAACAACGTAATATTGCACACATTGAATCATACATAACACGGTTTCGAGCCAAAGCTACTAAAGCAAAGCAGGCTCAGAGCAGACTTAAAGCACTTGAACGCATGCAGACAATTGCGCCTGCACATGTTGACTCGCCATTTCACTTTTCTTTATTTGAACCCGAAAAGATTCCAAATAGCTTATTACACATGGAAAAGATAGACGCGGGTTATGAAGATGTCTGCATAATAAAAAACATTGATTTTCAATTATTACCCGGTGACCGCATCGGTTTACTTGGTCCAAACGGTGCCGGAAAATCGACTTTTATTAAAGTCCTTGCCAATCAGCTTGAAATTCAAAAGGGTGAATTTCATTTAGCTAAAGAAACTAAAATTGGTTATTTCGCACAACATCAACTGGAACAGTTACATGATGAACACACACCAATCGAGCACCTTCAACAAATAGATAAAAATGCGCGCGAAGCTGATTTAAGAAATTATTTAGGCCGCTTTGGTTTTTCCAATGATATGGCATTATCAAAAATACAAAATTTTTCTGGTGGAGAGAAATCTCGACTCGTACTCGCAATACTTATCTACCAAAAACCTAATTTATTATTACTCGATGAACCGACCAATCACCTCGATCTGGAAATGCGTGAAGCGCTAGCAGAAGCACTTCAGGAATTTTCCGGTGCCATGGTCATTGTCTCGCATGATAGACACCTGCTCAATTCAACATGCGATCAGTTACTTTTAGTCAATCAACAATCAGTCAACGAATTTCCACTTAGCCTGGACGAATACCCTAAATGGTTGAGCGAGCATAACAACACACTAACAACTGATAATGAAGCAGGCACAGACAACCTTTCTAATAAAGATAGAAAACGTCTGGAGGCAGCACAAAGACAAAAAACGCTACCACTTAGGAAAAAAATTAAAAAAATCGAAGAAGATATGAAAAAAAATTCCGATAAACAGGCAGAGATCAACCAGTTATTATCTGACAATGATATTTATGCGGATAAAAATAAACAAAAACTTCAGCAACTACTTACCGATAAAGCCACATTAGAAAAATCACACGAAGCGGCCGAATCAAGCTGGTTTGAAATCAACGAAGAACTAGAAGCTATCGATTTTTAATTTCAGCCGATGCATATGTCAGTATAAATAATATTAAGTGATTGAATAATATAAAATTACCTCTGTATATTTTCTTTGCCTAAACGGAGCACCACTCAAGTATCTGCCGTTTTTTCAGACAAATACAACAGCCGTCAGGCAACTCTATCGAAACGACAATCGACTCAGGTAAATCGAGACAATTGCAAAACTACGTCATTGTTTACAATATTTCTGCATTTTTTGCTCGGTATCGTCATAACACATGATGATATCTTTCACGATATCACTACGCACAATATCCTGATATTCGAACTCATGCACATAAACGCCCTTGACCTCATGTACTCGACTGATAGCGTCATACAATCCGGAATAACAACGAATATCTTTCTGACTTAGATCACCATTTATGACTACGGTAGACTGCTTGCCAATTCGAGTCATAAACATTTTCATTTCTTCTGGCGTACAATTTTGCGCTTCATCCAGTACCACAAAAGCATGGTTATATGTTTTGCCTCGCATATAGGCAAGCGGTTCCACACTAATATTGCCGTTTTTAATGGCACACTCGATGACACCTTTGCCAGCATTGCTGATTAAACAGGATTTAAACGCACTGAAATACGGATCAAATTTTTCATCCAGTTTCCCGGGTAAAAACCCCATACTATTACCGGCTTCAACAGCTGGCCGGGTAAAGATAATCCGATCAACATCACCAGCCACCAGGGTCTGCGCAGCAATCGCAGCCGTACAATAACTTTTACCGGTTCCAGCAGGGCCTAGCCCGAAAATAAGAGTATGTGTTTTAATTGCAGACATAAACAAATCTTGCGCTTTGTTTTTAGCCTGTATGGATTTTATTTGATTTGCCGGGGGGGCGTTTTTTCGAGAGAGAGTTGGAGAGGAGTGGAAATCGATGACTACGTTATCCTCCGAAAGGTAATCTAGTTTTTGTAATTTATTTTTTTGCCTTTTCGCTCGACCACGTTTTCTCGACATACACACCTCGGTAGTGGTTAATAAACATGTGAAATAAATTTTATATAATCCTTATCTAACTGAAACGCCTCTTGTTCTGTTACATATACTTTTACAACTTTATTATGAAAATGTAAACCATTTTTTAAAATAATATCTTTTTTTACTTTTTTTTACAATTATCAACTTTTTTACAACTCTCAACAATTTTAAATCGTTAAAACGAATAGTATCCTCAGGTGATTAGGTTAAACTCGTCTAATGGGCGAAGAAATTCAATATAGTCGATTTAACAAATCTGATTACCAGCAGTTTACTTCTCACCTTAAAGAAGAAACCGATTTGGTAAAAACCTGGTTTGATAATAAAACTTTTTCCAGGTCGAGTCTCGTTGCCGGTTATGAACTTGAGACATGGCTAATCGATAAATCAGGAAAACCGCTAGCTATCAATGAAGACTTTCTCAAACAGGCAAACAATCCCCTACTGAGTCCGGAACTGGCAAAATTTAATGTTGAATTGAATGTCGATCCTGAAAAATTATCAAATAAAGTATTATCATCATTCGAGTCTGAACTAGATAAACTATGGCAGCAATGTGCCACCACCGCACAATCACTTGATAGCCAGATACTCGGCATTGGCATTCTGCCGACATTACAGGACAGCGATCTCACGCTTAAAAATATATCGCTACTCGATCGTTATAAAGCACTCAATGAACAGGTTCTACGCCAACGCAACGGACTCGAAATCAAATTAAATATCAATGGTGAAGACCATCTACAGGTGAGCCATAAAGACGTAATGCTTGAAGCCGCCACCACTTCATTACAGGTACATATTCAGGTACCGCAGGATATGGCAGCACGTTATTACAATGCCTCTGTATTATTATCTGCACCCATGGTCGCCGTTAGTGCCAATTCGCCCTGTTTGTTCGGCCGACGTTTGTGGCAGGAGACACGTATTCCCGTTTTTGAGCAGGCTGTGCCAACGGGTGGTTATGGTGGTGCGGCGTCAGGACCGGTACACCGTGTTAGCTTTGGCTCAGATTATGTTCGCGATTCCCTGTTTGAATGTTTTCAGGAAAACCTGGATCACTTTCCGGTACTACTACCCGTTCACTATCAGACCAAATTGAACGATGTTCCACATTTACGCTTACATAACGGTACAATCTGGCGCTGGAATCGCCCCTTAATCGGTTTTGATAACGACAATACGCCACACCTGAGAATTGAGCACCGTGTCTGCGCTGCTGCCCCCACTACCGTCGATAATATTGCCAATATCGCTTTTTATTATGGGTTGGTCCATTATTATGCGACCACTGAAAAACCACCTGAATACGAAATGCCTTTTGCCGATGCCAAAGATAATTTTTACCGCAGTGCGCAAATCGGACTCAAACACAAAACTCGCTGGTTTAGCAAAAATGCGAATACACTACAAAAGGTTATTCTGGATAAATTACTGATCGAAGCTGAAACCGGCTTATATAAACTGGGCATTGATCAACAGGATTGCGAACGTTATCTCTCAATAATTGAGCAACGTGTCGCACTCAATAGAACAGGAAGTCAGTGGCAAATTAATTTTCTTAATGCACATCAAGATAACCGAACTCAACTCACCTTAAACTATCTAAAGAATCAACAAACAGGCATCCCGGTTCATGAATGGGATTTTCAAACAAAGTAGCGAGATATATAGATGCTAAATGAAATGAGTCATATTCCCGAGGCATTGTTCAGCGCAAAAGTTGAAGAACTGAAAGACATTCTCGGTGCACCGACACTTTTTCATCTGGACGGGGTTAACAAACAACCTCTATTTATCTGCACGTTACTACACGGTAATGAGACTACCGGGTTTTACGCCATACAACGATTGCTGCAACAATATAGAAGCAAAGATTTACCACGTGCCATTTCAATTTTTATCGGGAATGTCGCGGCCGCAAAAGAAAATCAACGACACCTGGACACACAAGACGATTTCAATCGAATCTGGCCTGGCACGCACCATAACGATTCGGCAGAAAAAGACATGATGCAGATCGTAACCCGCATCATGATGAAAAAAAAACCATTCGCCAGCATCGACATTCATAACAATACTGGCAAAAACCCGCACTATGGCTGCATAAACATTCTCAACCCACACGGACTAGTGCTAGCATCAAAATTCAGCGACATCGCGGTTTACTTTACCGACCCAAAGGGTGTACAGTCATCTGCCTTTTCTGATTTTTGCCCCTCTGTGGTACTAGAGTGCGGGCAAGCAGGCGATCAATCAGGTGAAGAGCACGCGTTACAATATCTAGATACGATATTAAATTTACAAGATTTATCCTCACATAATAGCCACGCGCTTTCGTTATATCATACTATCGCACGCGTTATTATTCCTAAAACAGTGTCTATCGGGAACGACAGTAAAGATGTGAATTTAAATTTCGAACTGGAAGATAGAAACTTTCATGTTATACAACCCGGTACAGAATTCGCATGCATTAATCCATCGAAAAATAAAACCATTATTGTTAATAATGAAAGTCATGAAGATATTACTGAGGAATATATTGAAAGAAAAGACGATAAGCTCCTGCTAAAAAAAGCGATCACCCTCGCGATGTTCACAACCAACGAGAGAGCGATACGCCAGGACTGCGTCTGTTACTTTATGGAGGAGTTACACATCGGGTAAACTGTCGTTACTGACAATTAACTTTATAATTAGCTATTAAAAGCTTATTCACCACAGAGGCACAGAGGACGCAGAGAGAAGCTGGTTGCTGTTGGTGTATACACGTATCACTATTTTGGTAGCTAGCTGAAAATTATCTACGCTTGTGCTTTGTTATTATTGTATTTATTATTCTCTGCGTCCTCTGTGCCTCTGTGGTGAATAAGCTTTTGACTTCGTTTCAGCCACCCCAAACAAACATTAACTATTACTTCTATATTTTTACCTAGTCTTGTTTAAATGCCAGGCTCCCGCTACCTAGAAACATAATAGACAACGCTGACATTAGATAAAACATCTGCAGCTCCACCGCCCAACCACCATGCTCAGTCAGGCTGAAGAAATCGCCAGTGTGCGCCAGCAATAATGCAAATAACATATTTACCACGATGATCAGACCACCTAACCTCGCCTGATATCCCACTATAACCATTAGTGGCGCTAGCACTTCGCCAATATAAACACCGTAAGCCAGAAAACCCGGTAGACTATTACTGCTCAGCATACCGCTTATAAAGTCCAGGGAAGCGGGGTGCATGATTTTTGCCACACCATGAAACAACATCATTCCGCCCACGCCAAGCCTTAATATCAGGCGTCCCACATCTGAATTTAAAGAAGATAACATTAGATTTACCCCACTTATTATTGTTGTCATGTTTTGAAACAACTAATATAAATCTGTAATAACGGATTTACAAGTTTATCTTTTGCTTAATGTAAGCTATGCTTTTGTTACGAAACTTAAAATAATAAAAAAATTATGAATAACCTCTCTCTGTTACTTCCTAAAAATCGCCGCCCTGTCTTACCCGCCAACATTAATTTGATTGACGATGAGCTGGATAACGAATTATCCGAACTAATCGACATCCCGCTATTAGGCACGATTACTGCTGGTAACCCGATCGAGCGAGTCGAAGAAGATGAGCAGGTAAAAGTACCTGCAAATATGGTTCGAAAAGACACCTATGCATTGAAGGTATCCGGGCATTCTATGATCGACGATAATATTCAAGATGGCGATATCGTCATTATTGAAAAACGCCAGTCTGCCGAAAATGGTCAATCCGTGGTCGCGCTCATTAACAATGAACAAGTGACACTAAAAAAGTTTTACATCGAAGTTGATGGCATACGTTTGCAACCCGCCAATCCAGATATGGAAGCGATACTTCTAAAAAATGAAGAAGTTGAAGTACTGGGTGTCGTTACAGGTGTCATTCGACAATTTGAATAACAACAATTTAGTATTAATTCAAAAAAAAGCAGCTAAGAAGCTGCTTTTTTTATTCATGTAATATAAATAATACTATGACTTGCTTGCCATATCCTGACCACAACACATAGGTGATTTCACCATACCATGACCGTCAGGACATTTCGAAACATGAACTGACTCACCATCATCGGTCGTTATCGTGTCATGAACCAGTTCCTTACCGCACTCGCCACAGGTCATGCTACCAACACTCATACCACACACATCACATTTATAAGCCATTTTTATCACCTTTTAAATTTTGAGATCAAATTATCTGCTTTCAATTTTATTTGAATATTGTATTAAATTAACAATAGATTATCTATGGTTAAGTACGCTCAACTTAATTAAAAAAATTTTAACTCTTACTAATTTGCTCTACCATATAAAATTTTCATAAAAAAAGAGGGCAAGGCCCTCTTTTTTCAATCGAATAGATTATTCCTGCTCAAGCTACCAATGGTTGTGCCAGCACATTCATGATTTCTCTCCTTCTTTCTAACACCGTATCGACAACTTTTTGGTAGTCCGCACCGACCGCACGAAACATAGCCGGCACATCGATACCTAATCCATGCAAAGTATCATCAAGAAAATCCAGTCTTATCTCAATTTTTTTTAGATATGCAGTACTTTCATTTTCAGGCAATGTTGAGAGTTCCTGCGCTACACGATCAAGCCCAAAAGCAATGTGATCGACTTCGTCCTGAAGCGGTACTTTAAGCGAAGCACGTGTCCCTGGATCGGCCATCGGCACGATTTGCTCTACAGCTTCACCACCTAATGCCTCTATACAAACGTACATATCAGTTAAAAAATCCAACCAGTTAAGTGTACGAAAATGCGCAAGGAACATCTCTTGCTGTAACTGATTAAACACAGGCGTTGAATCCGTACCAAATTTTTCAATCCATTCTTGCTGAATACGAACGTGGCGGCTTTCATCCCCAACCTGCTTCGCCATAAACAAACGACTTTCGTCATCCGGTGCCGTGGCAATGCGCTCTGCAACAGCACGCATAATCAAATAGTCCACCTGGGTATACATGACGAGCAGTCGCCCCATTGCCACCCTGTACTCCTGATCCGTAACTTCATGTAGATGTTTCATATTACACCTCGTATTGATGAGTTAAGTAACACTCTGTGCTGACACATAATCCACGCATGCGTTCACTAAATCAGCGTATTGATCATCGCATTGTAGTACTGGCTTTTTTCATGCACACACAGATTAATTTCAATGCAACTACTTTAGACTCTATATAAACACCATTCTTGGCAGGATGCGCCATACTACTGATTCAAACATAAATAATTCAGTGAAAATAATTATTACTCCAACGCCTTCAATTATGGTTTTTTTGAAGATGCCGTACCATAATTAAGAATCTTACTTACAAGAATATTTGACTGAACAGGCGTATAGATATGGAAGAAGTGATCATTACAAGTGATGTTCTCGACGTACCGACAGATAATTACGAAGAATTTGATCAAGAAATCGATCCATCTAAAATGGGTGATAAGCTCACACAGATAAACAGACTCAAAGGCACGTGCAGAGAGTACCAGCGCTACGCTAACAACTATCTTTTCTTAAACTTTATAGAAAAGAAAAACAAAGCCGAAAAAAACTACCGAATCAATCTTGCCTGGCTCTCTTCAGAGCCCACACACAATAAAGTTATAATATGGAAGTGGATGGTCTTTACACTATTGGCAGCCCTGTTATCAGTCGGCAGTTTTTATTTAATGATTGAAAAAACATTCAACCCTGACTATTGTTTAATAGCAGGCATCATTTCATTGTCTGCCACATTAATTTTTATCTTAATCTTCATGTATTGCATTCGTGACGAATACATTTTTAATAGCTATTTCGGCAACACCAAACTGTTTTTAATTGAAAATAAAAGACCAGACCAGCAATCATTTGATAATTTTTTTATTACATTACAGCGATCAATAGAACAAACACAATCTGCTCTCTCGATTTCAGACAGACTAATAGGTGAACTCAAAATGTGCCGACGCCTAAGGGATGAAGGTGTCATTAATGACGAAGCATACACGACGGTTAGAACGGCAATTTTCAAACACAAGCAATATAAAGCTTAAGAATATTGTGTGCTTTATAGCGGCTTAAACAGTCATATCACCTTGTGAACTCAACGACTATGGACTGAAAGTCCATAGCTTTTACTAGCGGCCTGAGACAATAAATAACCACAGAGACACAGAGGGCACAGAGTTTTTTCATTAAATTCTGCGCCGTAGACGCAGATATAACAAAAATATTTTCTCAGTGTTCTCTGTGTCTCTGTGGTATTAATTTACGACTTATTTTTTACCAGTATGTTCTTCCCATGTAAGCTGTAAAAGATGTAACCGCTCTTTTGTTTCAGCCGTAGCACCCGGCCCTGGTATTAATGCAAGTTCACGGGCATCTAAAACACGCCCCTGTTTAGTTAGAATAGCGACATCGGCAATTTCTTCACCACTTGCACGCTCGGTAAATTTTACGGGTGCACCGTCTTCATGTAACCAACGATCACCCCATTGTGTTAAAGCGATTAATGTCGGGTATAAATCTCGCCCCATAGCCGTTAATTTATACTCGTGGCGCTTTGCCCCTTCCTTAATGGGAACCCGTTGCAATACACCGTTATCACAAAGCTTTCGAAGCCGAGCGGTCAATATATTTCTCGCGATTCCCAGATGTTGTTGAAAATCTTCGAAACGACCCGTACCAAAAAAAGCTTCTCGCAAAATCAGTATTGTCCACCACTCCCCTATCAGATCAAGCGCATTGGCTATAGAACAGTTCATGTCATCTAACTTATTGTGTTTCATTGGTTCACTATAAAATCATTAGTTGCAATATGCAACTAAATATGATTAAGTAGCATTATGCAACTGTTGTTTTTTGAAACTTATTTAAATAAACACTCAAAAAGCGAAGCGCCTAAAGAGAGGATAACACCATGAATATTCAGAAGAAGTTAACTGACGTTGATTACAACGCAATAAATACAAGCACTCACATGAATAACAAATCACGCCCAACCCCAATGATTATTAAAGTACTGCAAACAGGTTTCAAAATCGGCAGTCTGGTCGCGCCAAAACTGACGGGTTGCGCCGCTTACAAACTCTGGATTACCCCCCCTCGTTTCAAAACACCAAAATCCGAGGCCAGCGTCGAATTATCAGCAAAAATCGAATATCACTCAATTGGAGATAAATCCATCGCGACCTATCAATGGGGCGATTCAGGTCCTACCGTTTTATTAGTCCATGGCTGGAGCGGTCGCGGCACGCAATTGGGCGCTTTTGCACAGTCACTGGCCGATACCGGATTTCGTGTTCTTAGTTTCGACGCACCCGCACATGGAAAAAGCTCTGGCAAACAAACCAATATTTACGAGATTGCAGAAACCATCACCATATTAGAAAAAATCTATGGCCCATTTCATTCAGTGGTGACACACTCCTTTGGTGGGCCATGTTTAGCTATAGCTATGAGGCAGGGATTGAAAACGACACGTGTTGTTAATATTTCTCCCCCATCTAAAACGACAGGACTGGTAAAGAAATTTAGCGAAGCATTAACGCTCCCTGTAAATGTCGAAAATGAATTAATACGCTGTATAGAAAAAAACTTTGGTGAAAATGTATGGCACGATTCATCAATGGAAAATAACATTAAGCACCTGGATGTACCTGCAATGGTTATTCACGATGTGGATGATGTTGACGTACCCTGGCATGAAGGACAATCTATTGCTAAGGCATGGAACGAGGTTCGCTTTATTAAAACCAATAACCTGGGACATCGTCGCATACTACGCGATCCAGCCACCATAAAAGCAACCGTGGATTTCATAAAAGGATTATAATCTAGATTAATTACCACCTGCTAGATAGAAAAAACTGAACCGCAGAGACGCTGAGGCGCTGAGAAATATTAATTGATAGTTTTATGACGTAGTTGCGGAATGATCTCCACTGAATATGCGTTCGCCGTACAAATAATTTTCGTTAGCACCGTTTAGTGTTTACTAATAAGCTTTATTTTATCTCTGCGCCTCAGCGTCTCTGCGGTTCAAGCTTATGACTTTGATAGTTCAATATGATTAAAAACACCGTCAAAACTACCTACAGGGTTGTCACGTTGTAATCGTTCAAATAAAACTTCGAAGTCTACACCCCACATTTGACTTAAAGACACGATTTTAGGTTTCAACGTTTCACCTGAATAAGCTTTGACTTGATTATTGAAAGCAAAGACAACAATATTTTTATGATCCGGCACAGTCAAACACAGTGTTTGCTTATCATATACTTTTCGTACGGTAATTAGGGCCTGTTTGAATGACTGCGCATCACTCACTAACAGGTTTATCGCCAACACTCCCTGCACAGATAATTGATTTTTTAATTGCAACAACATCACCTCACTCGTCAACCAGGCCGGCGTCAATTTATCTTCGGCAATATCAGCAAGAATAAAATCATAACATTGACCTTGCCAGTGACGAATATTCTCAATATTAATTTTCCATTTTGTATCCGGAAAATCAAAATACTGCTTTGCTATTACACTTACAATTTCATTAATTTCTACAGCATCACCGTGTATAGAAGGGTTAATATGATGTATATAACGAGCGAACGCCCCCGACCCCATACCGGCTAATAACATTTTATCAGGTATTTCTATAAACAGAAGTGCTGCTAGAAAAGCATGATGTAAAGGAGATATCAATAATTCAGGCTGTTCGATATTTATACCACTTTGAACAACAGCATCGATGTTTAACCATCGATGGCTGTCTTTTTGCCAAACCTCTATCAGCCCACCAGCAGTTTCCTGTTGAAACAATAATTGCTCTTGATTCAGCATATTTAATATTTATGAAAGCATTTTATTTACAAGGCTGTTTTTCATCGTACTATTCATTACGCTAAAACTATCTTTCTGGGTACTGTTTTTATATGCATCCCATTCTGCACGTACCTGCTCTTTAAAATCGTTGTAACGCCAGTCTGACTTAGGTGTGAACTGACAAACTTCTTTGGTATCTTCATTGAGATAATCAAAGTATTCATAGTGCTCAAAATCTAATTTTCTGTACTTATAACACTGTATTGTGGCGCACATAT
>Ga0316209_1001465_pt1 | contig 24141 bp, 21 predicted proteins | sample 6monopyrite_MG_FD_204945 | JGI IMG/M metagenome (GOLD analysis project Ga0316209, IMG submission 204945) | Microbial mat bacterial communities from mineral coupon in-situ incubated in ocean water Damariscotta River, Maine, United States -... | ecosystem: Environmental > Aquatic > Marine >...
CCAGCACACCCCGATTCAACTCGAAAAAGGCATCTTCTTCGAACAAGATTGGGCTTCACTGAATAAGTGTATGCCAGTTGCTTCTGGCGGTATTCATGCGGGTCAGATGCATCAGTTGCTGCATTACTTGGGCGACGACGTGGTTCTGCAATTCGGCGGCGGTACTATCGGCCACCCGGATGGCATTCAGGCTGGCGCAGTTGCCAATCGTACCGCGCTGGAAGTGATGGTTCAGGCACGCAACGAAGGTCGGGACATTTGGAACGAAGGTCCGCAGATTCTGAAAGATGCCGCCAAATGGTGTTCACCGCTCAAGGCCGGTCTCGATACGTGGGGATCAATTAGCTTTAATTATGAATCCACGGACAGCCCAGACTATGTAGTCACACCTACAGCCAGCAATTAATTTACGTTAGGAGAAATAATTATGATGACAAATCCTTCGCAAACTCTTACGCAAGGGCAGTTTTCTTTTTTGCCCCCATTGACCGATGTGCAGCTCACCGCACAAATAAAATATGCTCTAGAACAGGGCTGGTCGCTGGGTATAGAGTACACCGACGATCCACACCCACGTAACACCTACTGGGAAATGTTCGGTAATCCGATGTTTGACATGAAAGACCCAGCCGGGATTTTGATGGAAGTTAAAAATGCGCGCAAAACTTTCCCTAATCACTACATTCGCGTTACTGCATTCAGCGCGATACGTGGCGTAGAGAGTGTAACGATGTCTTATATTGTTAACCGACCTAAAGTCGAACCCGGCTTTGGTTTGGTGCGTCAAGAAGGTGATGGTCGTACCATGCGCTACTCCATCCATTCTTACGCAACAGATAAGCCAGAAGGTGAGCGCTACTAATAAGTTAGCTCATTTTAATGCGTTACTATGTAGTATTCTCAATGGCGGGTGGTAACTACACCCGCCATTGTTTTTTTAACTTGCTCAATTAAAAATTTAGCAAACTGGAACTATAGCTATGAACGACATTAATGATGAAAGTGATCTGCCAGTAGATATTGTTTTGGCAGATGATGCACAAGTCAATCTTGAGACAGAGTTTAAAGACTCTAATGTTAAAGAAGTCCTCGACAAGCTTGATAATGAACTCATTGGTTTAACACCGGTTAAAACCCGCATCCGCGAAATCGCGGCGCTACTACTGGTGGATCGATTGCGCAAACAATTTGCGTTAAGTTCCGAGACCCCAACCCTACACATGAACTTTACCGGCAATCCAGGTACGGGCAAAACCACCGTAGCCATGCGGATGGCTGAAATTTTACATCGCCTGGGCTATGTGCGCACCGGTCATCTGGTCTCTGTTACTCGCGATGATCTGGTTGGCCAATACATAGGCCACACCGCGCCGAAAACCAAGGAAGTGATTAAAAAAGCCATGGGGGGCGTGTTATTTATTGACGAGGCTTACTACCTGTATAAGCCGGAAAACGAACGTGATTATGGCGCAGAATCCATTGAGATTTTATTACAGGTAATGGAAAACAATCGTGATGATCTGGTGGTGATATTAGCCGGCTATAAAGATCGCATGGATAAGTTTTTCCACAGCAACCCGGGCATGCGCTCGCGCGTTGCACACCATGTTGATTTCCCCGACTACAGTGCTGAAGAGTTGCTACAAATTGCTAAGCTAATGTTGGCAGAACAAAACTATCACTTCAGCCTCGATGCCGAAAAAGCTTTTTTTAAATACATTTCAATACGCATGACAATGGAGCATTTCGCCAATGCACGTTCAGTACGTAACGCATTGGATCGTGCGCGCTTACGTCAAGCCAATCGTTTGTTTGCAACCGCCAGCAAATCACTGAGCAAAACAGATCTGATGACCATAGAAGCTGAAGATATTTTATCCAGCCGTGTGTTCATCGAAGGAAAACTTGACATGGACGGCGATGAAGGCAGTGATGCGGTAGAAGATTGACTATGGATATTAACGAACTATACAGCGGCATGCGTGCCGCACTAAATGCACCTGTTGATGCTGCGACCATTGATCTGTTATCAACCGAGGCAGCCCGATATACCAGCACAGTTGGCTGGGCGGACGGCGTTATAGATAATGACGGGCGTATCGTTCAAGCTTTCGACAAACTCCGTGAAGCCGCAGAAGTCAGTTATCGACAATCTCCCAATGCAAACATCGCCACTTTGCACGATGCGCTAGCTGCATTAATTCTGGCGATAAGCACCCATGATGAAGATATTGATCCCTCGCCAGAAAATGAAGATATTGACCACGATACTTAACTAGCTTCTTTCACAATCGTGCAGTCAACGCTAGAGTAATTACCTCTTAGCTAATGCGAGCAACTCACTTAATAAAAAATGAATGTCAATTAAAAACAAAGATATTTTAGCGAACGTAATATTCCAGGAGAGCAGACTCGATAGTGAATTCTCTAGCACTAAATAACGGGACTAAATAACGACATCTCGGTTGAGGCGAAATAGTGTTGACTCAGAAATTTGAATGGCCCCCTATGCGCATAATGCCAAAGGTAATTGAAGCTGAAACTTTCAATCAGGCTCGACTTGCATTACTTCGTGTAAGTAATCCGTTACGCGTCAGCCTTAAAGAACATCGCTGTCTTGATGTCATCCTGAACGAGGAACAATGGTTGTGTGTCGATTCCTGCAACGACGATCAGCCAATCATGGCATGGCGCGAATTCGATACCCAGCATCGTGATGCATTACACCAACCGATTAATTGCAGTCTGTATCTGTATCATATGCATGCCGGCTTGATTATGGGCACGGCAAGGGACAACCTGACACAGGTACTGACCGACCTGTTACATGAAAACACAAACAAGAAAACAGAGGAAACTTGATCATACCTATCGAAACGGCTACGCCGTTGGTGGTTTTGATTTAATCAGTATTGATTTTCGGCCATCATCGATGCCGTGGAAACAACACGCCCACTGGTCAACTTGTCCCTCGTCGAGTCGCATTTTAAATATTGCGATTTTTAAACTGGCCATGGCTGCGGCAAAACGCGCGGCTGCGCCAGCGGGTAGATATGCCTCTCACTCCCACTCAATTGTGGCAGGGGGTTTGCTCGACACATCATAGGTGACACGCGAAATACCTTTAACTTCATTGATGATACGTGTCGAAACACACTCTAGTAATTCATAAGGCAGATGTGCCCAACGAGCCGTCATAAAATCAATGGTCTCAACCGCACGCAGCGCAACAACATAATCATAACAACGCGCGTCACCCACAACGCCGACCGATTTAACCGGCAGGAAAACGGTGAAGGCCTGCGCCGTTTTATCATACCAACCTGATGCACGCAGCTCTTCGATAAAAATCGCATCGGCTTCACGCAGCATGTTTGCATAGTCCTGGTTAACTTCACCAAGAATACGCACGCCAAGACCCGGCCCCGGAAAAGGATGTCGATAAACCATATCTGCCGGCAACCCAAGTTCAACACCTAATTTTCGCACTTCATCTTTAAAGAGTTCTCGCAAGGGCTCGAGTAATTCAAGTTTCATATGTTCAGGCAAGCCACCAACATTATGATGCGATTTTATAACGTGAGCCTTGCCGGTTTTTGAATCCGCCGATTCAATGACATCAGGATAGATTGTGCCCTGGGCTAACCATTTTGCGTTTTTTAACTTGTCTGATTCTTCTTCAAATATCTCGACAAATAAATTACCGATAATTTTGCGCTTGCGTTCCGGATCCTGCTCGCCTTTTAGTGCCTCCAGAAAACGATCTTCTGCATTGACACGAATCACCTTCACACCCATGTGCTCAGCAAAGATAGCCATCACCTGGTCGCCTTCATGCAGGCGTAATAAACCATTATCGACAAACACACAAGTTAACTGTTTGCCAATCGCCTTATGCAACAACGCTGCAACAACTGAAGAATCGACCCCACCTGACAAACCAAGCAACACCTCATCATCACCGACCTGTGCGCGCACCTGTTTGATGCTCTCAGCCACAATATGATCAGGCGTCCACAATGACTCACAGACACAAATTTCATGAACAAAACGTTCAATAATACGCTGCCCCTGATTAGTATGCGTGACTTCAGGATGAAACTGTAAACCGTAAAAATGACGTGATTCATCAGCAATGCCTGCTATCGGCGCATTGTCGCTGCTGGAAATCAGTTTAAAATTTTCGGGCAGATCAACTACGCGGTCGCCGTGGCTCATCCAGACATTGAGCATGCCAAAACCTTCAGGTGTAGTGTGATCTTCAATATCACGCAATAACTGTGAATGCCCTCGAGCACGCACGCTGGCAAAACCGTATTCGTGGTGATCAGCATTTTCAACCTTGCCGCCCAATTGCGCCGCCATTGTTTGCATACCGTAACAGATGCCCAACACCGGCACGCCAAGTTCAAACACACAATCCGCTGCGCGTGGTGCAGAGCTGAGATCGGTAACAGTTTCTGGACCACCCGACAAGATAATACCTTTCGGCTTGAAGTCTCGTATTGCCTGCTCATCCATATCCCAGGCACGCACTTCAGAATAAACACCCGCTTCGCGCACACGTCTTGCAATCAACTGCGTGTATTGCGAACCAAAATCCAGAATCAATAAACGATCGGAATGAATATTTTTATTTTCTGCGTTCACGTGGCTAGTCCGAATATAGGGTCAGAATAATGTTTCGAAGGATAGAATAATCAATATCAAACAAACTGCGTCTTTCCAATTAAAAACGCAGCTGTCTAACAGACATCACAGATCAATCAATGCTGTAATTAGGTGGCTCTTTAGTAATGGTCACATCATGAACATGACTCTCCGCCATGCCTGCGCCAGTGACTCGAACAAATTGAGGTTTTGTGCGCATTGCATCGATATCAGCACAGCCGGTATAACCCATGCTGGCACGCAGACCACCAATCAGTTGGTGCAAAATAGCAATCATGCTGCCTTTGTAAGGAACACGACCCTCGACACCTTCAGGCACTAGCTTTTCCTGACTGTTGCCTTCCTGAAAATAACGGTCACTCGAACCCTGCGCTGCCGACATTGCACCCAGCGACCCCATACCGCGATAAGACTTATAAGAACGCCCCTGATACAGCTCAACTTCACCCGGCGATTCTTCCGTTCCGGCAAACATGCTACCGATCATGACAGAATGCGCCCCAGCAACAACCGCTTTGGCCACATCACCGGAAAATCGAATACCACCGTCAGCAATCAAAGGTACATCTGTCCCTTTAAGTGCTGCGGCAACATTGGCAATAGCCGTAATTTGTGGCACACCGACACCTGTCACAATGCGTGTAGTACAAATCGATCCTGGACCAATACCTACTTTAACCGCATCAACACCCGCCTCAACCAACGCATTAGCAGCGGCAGCAGTCGCAATATTGCCGCCAATTAATTGTAACTGCGGAAATCTTTTTCTTGCCCAGGCAACGCTATCAAGCACCTTTTGCGAATGACCATGAGCCGTATCAACAATAATAACGTCAACACCTGCTTCCACCAGCGCCTCAATACGTTCTGGCGTACTCGTACCCACTGCGGCACCGACTCGCAAGCGTCCTAATTCATCTTTACAGGCGATAGGAAAATCCGATGATTTCTGAATATCTTTCACAGTAATCATGCCGCGCAATTGATGATCGTCATTGACGACCAACACCTTTTCAATGCGGTGTTTATGCAATAGACCAACCACTTCGTCACGCTCAGCACCTTCGCGCACTGTCACCAATTTTTCTTTCGGCGTCATGATGTTGGTAACGGGATGATCAAAATGCGTTTCAAAACGTAGATCACGACTGGTGACAATACCTACCAATGACTCACCATCGACAACCGGCACACCTGAAATATTATGCGCGCGAGTCAGCGCCATGACATCACGAATACTGGTTTGCGAAGAAACGGTAATAGGGTCTTTGATGACGCCACTTTCGTACTTTTTAACCGCGCGCACCTGTTCGGCCTGCTGCTCAACGGTCATGTTCTTATGAATAATGCCTATGCCGCCTTCCTGTGCCAATGTAATGGCCAGCCGTGCATCGGTAACGGTATCCATCGCAGCGGACAATATAGGAATGTTAAGCTTGATTCCGCGTGTCAGTTGAGTCGAGAGACTCACTTCTCTGGGCATCACTGTAGAGTGATCCGGAACCAGCAAGACATCATCAAAGGTAAGTGCATCCTGGGAAATTCGCATCAATCAATCCTGAGCTGTATTGTGATAAATAACCGGCTATTCTATGCTTTTTTAGCTATTCCGTAAACCACTATAGACGCCAATCAGAACGCTGGATCACATTCACTTGTTGAGCTATCATACTGAAATGTCCAGAGATTTTTATTCAGAAGAGGAAGACCCTCAATCCGCAGGTGGTCGTGAAATATACAGCGTCTCACAGCTAAACAGCGCGGCACGCCGACTGCTTGAAGGCAACTTTCCTTTAATCTGGATTGAAGGAGAACTGTCTAACGTTGCGCGCCCCGCCTCAGGCCATATATATTTTTCACTAAAAGATGCCAGCGCTCAGGTACGTTGCGCGATGTTTCGTAACCGCAATGCGCTCATCAATTTTACCCCAGAGAACGGCACTCAGGTTTTAGTACGCGCACGACTCAGCCTCTATGAAGCACGTGGCGACTATCAATTAATTGTCGAACACATGGAAGAAGCCGGTGACGGTGCTTTGCGCCGCGCCTTTGAAGCACTGAAATCACGCCTCTCCAAAGAAGGACTATTCGATAGCGAGAACAAACAACTTTTCCCAAGCTTGCCGAAAGCGATTGGCATAGTCACCTCACCCACTGGCGCGGCAGTACGTGACATCATCAGCGTGTTACAACGCCGCTTCCCTTTAATACCTGTCATTATTTATCCGACGCCAGTTCAAGGTGAGGGCGCCGCTGAAAAGATTGCTGCTGCAATCAATATTGCCGCCAAACGTAAAGATTGCGGAGTACTGATCGTCGCTCGCGGTGGCGGATCGCTCGAAGACCTATGGGCATTCAATGAAGAAATCGTTGCCCGCGCTATTCATGCTTGCACGCTACCCGTGATCAGCGGCATTGGCCATGAGGTAGATTTCACCATTGCAGATTTTGTTGCCGATGTGCGCGCACCAACACCTTCGGGTGCGGCCGAATTAGCCAGCCCGGAGCAATCTGAATGGCAACAAACGCTACAGCAATTTTCATCACGCTTGCACACATTGACACAGCAATACATAAACGCACAGCAACAACGCTTACAGTGGCTGACAAAACGTCTACAACAATGCCACCCCGGCCAACAGTTGCAACAACAGAATCAACGCATCGATGAGCTCGATCAACGTTTGCAACGTGTTTTAAAAACATCTCTCAAACATCGACACATGCAATTGCGAGAACTTCAAGCACGCTTGCAACAACACCAACCGATACAACAAATTCAACATTATCAAACGCACTTCAACAATTTGAAACAGCGCTTAGCTCAAACCATGTCATCACACATGCGACAGAAAAAACAGCAGTTACATTCCGTTAGCCGCGCACTGGATGCCATTAGCCCGCTGTCCACACTTGGACGTGGCTACGCCATTATTCAAAAAGACGATGACACTGTTCTGCGTAGCTCGGATAATGTTCGTCTCGGCGATCAAGTTGCTGCACGCCTGAGCAAAGGCCGAATAATTTGTGAAGTTAAAGAGACCCTGGATGATTAACTAGGTAATAAAAAATGAAACACATAACTCAAATTCTGGCAGCAGCATTAATACTATTTTCATCCTGCAATGCTTTCGCAATCGAATTACCCAAACAGAATCCCGTACCGGGCGGCATCGTAATCTTACCTCTTGAATATCAAGGCAACAAAGCACCCGATGTTAACTTTAATAATCAAGCAGTCATGGTGATACGCCATCAAGATCAGTGGCAAGCGATCGTTGGCATTCCACTTTCAAGCTCAGTCGGTAATCAAGAAATCTCGATAGAAATCGATGACGACACCACACAACAATCTTTCACTGTCAAAGACAAAAAATACCGAACCCAACATCTCACCATTTCCAATAAGCGAAAAGTAAACCCAAACGCAGATGACATGGTGCGCATTCGCGCAGAACGCAAACGCATCAATGCGGCATTGGCTTTCTGGAGCGACACCACACCGGATAGCTTACGAATGCCAGCACCCGTCTCTGGCAAGCAAAGCAGCTCCTTTGGACTGCGACGTTTCTTTAATGAACAAGCGCGCAAACCACACAGCGGCATGGACATCGCCGCAGCTGAAGGCACTGCTATTCGCGCTCCGTTAAAGGGACGCATTATTAATACCGGCAATTATTTTTTCAACGGCAATTCAATTTTCATCGACCATGGCCAGGGACTGATCACAATGTACTGTCATCTAAGCAGTATTGACGTCGAAGAAGGTCAAGCAATAAAACAAGGTAACGTAATCGGCAAGGTCGGAATGACCGGCCGTGTTACCGGCCCGCATTTACACTGGAGTGTTAGCTTGAATAATGCACGGATTGACCCGGCATTGTTATTAGTTGAGTAGTATTGAATAGAGCCAATCAAGTAATGGCTAGTGCGGCTTGAGATCCTTCACTGTCGTTCAGGATGACAAAAGTAAAGAGTACGAAGTGTAGAGTGATAATTGCTCTGTCTACGCTGTCATCCTGAACGACAGTGAAGGATCTCATATCACTTACCCCTATCCCCTGCGCGTAACCTTTTTTTTACTATCACGCATCTGACGTTTTGTCCGCTGCAACTTATCCCTTTGTGGCTTAGCACCCTGACGTTTATCCGACTGACCTTTGTTCACTTTGCCTTTGCTTGGCTCTTTGCGCTTATCTTTATAGGGGTTATCACCGCCTTTGAATTCTATGCGAATCGGCGTCCCTTCCAGTTTCAGGCTATTACGAAAATAATTTTCAAGATAACGTTTATAATCAACTGGAACCGAATCAACCTGATTGCCGTGAATTATAATCAACGGCGGGTTATGCCCACCCTGATGCGCATAACGTAATTTAATGCGGCGACCACGTACCAACGGTGGCGCATGCTGCTGAACAGCTTGTTGCAATAAACGTGTCAGATTGGGTGTTGATTGTTTACGCGTACTCGACAGCCAGCCCTGCTCAATAGACGGATATAATTCACCCACACCGCTGCCGTGTAGCGCTGAGATAAAATGGCATTTTGCATAGTCGACAAAAGATAGTTTACGATCAAGCTCTTCACGAATCCGGTCGCGTGCGTCTGAATCAAGTCCATCCCATTTGTTGACCGCAATCACCAGCGCTTTACCACTATCGATTACCATCCCCAGCAAGCGCGCATCCTGGTCTGAGATATTCTGATGAGCATCAAGCACAAGAATGACCACATGAGCGCTGCTAATGGCTTGTAATGTTTTTATGATGCTGAATTTTTCGATCGCTTCGGACACGCGGCTGCGACGACGCACACCGGCCGTATCAATCAACACATAATGTTGATCATCACGCTCAAATGGAATAAAAATACTGTCGCGAGTTGTGCCGGGTTGATCAAAAGCGACAACACGCTCTTCTCCGAGTATGCGATTAACCAAGGTAGACTTACCCACGTTCGGACGACCCACCACGGCAATACGGATACCTTTATGCTCCTCTTCTTCCTCATCATCGGCTGGAAAAGGCTCAAGCACCGCATCAATCATGCTATTGATGCCGTGATTATGTGCAGCTGAAATTGCATGACTTTGTGATAGCCCCAGCACCTGAAATTCGGCACTGGCTATTACGCTTTCCAGTCCTTCAGTCTTATTCACCACCAACACAATTGGTTTACCAAAAGGTCTCAGCTGCTCAATAATCGCCTCGTCACCCACAAGTAAACCGTCTCTTCCGTCAACAACAAAAAGCAATACATCCGCCTCAGCAACGGCTTGCATAACCTGCTGCTGCATTAGCTCATCGATATTGATAGCTTCATGGCTCAGACCACCGGTATCCACAATAATGAAAGGGCGCTCTCCTACCTTACCAATACCATAATGACGATCACGGGTAAGACCAGGTTGGTCCGCTACCAGTGCATCGCGACTGCGGGTCAAACGATTAAAGATAGTGGATTTTCCGACATTGGGTCGACCCACCAAAGCGATTACAGGCTTCATAATTCCGTGTCCGACACTAAATCAACACAGAAGGTTTTGGGGATTTGAGATGCAGGCACTCATTATTTTTTTGCGATCTTTTCAACTCGTAATTTCTTCAGCTTGCCTTTAACACTCAGCGCATAGAGCGCGCCACTGGCATCTGGCTGCAATAACACCACCCGTTCTTTTGAAGAAAATGGACGGCTGCGCGAAATGAATTCACCGTCATCAAGACGTAACCAATGTATGTATCCATCAAAGTCACCCACAGCCAGATAACCTTGATGTAGCACTGGTGCGCTAACATCGCGCGCAAACAAGCCCAGTTGTTTCCACAGCGGTGTGCCACTGCGCAAATCAAAAGCCCACACCGAACTCTTATCATCTGTCACGTAAACTGCCACATCATCTACAGCCAAACTTTCGTATACAGACATTTCGCGCGACCACAGCAGATTGCCTGTATTGACATCCAACGCAACCAGCCTGCCCTGGAAAGCTGCGCTATACAGCACGCCGTTTTTAATCACGGGTGTTGCATCAACATCAACCAGCCTTTCTAATTCTGAGCGACCTTGGGGAACTGCAATCGCAGCCTGCCATAAAACACGCCCATCTTGAACAGAGAGTGCAACCACCTTGCCATCGGAAAACCCAGCCATAACCTGATTTCGGTAACCCACGGCCTGCCCGATGCCATGTAAAGTCAATGCCGGAACACTGCTCTCATATACCCACAAACGTTGACCATTTTCCAGGTCAAGCCCTGCGAGCTTACCATCAATGCTGCGCACTACGACTACATTTCCAACCAGGGTAGGTGCCGCTAGCACTTCACTGGAAACCTGACTACGCCACTTCAATGCGCCATCTTGCTTGCTTATCGCCAACACTTCGCCATCATGGCCGCCAACCAGCAATAATTTATCATCGCCACCGCCCAGGCTGCTGCTTAATCTAAGCTCCGTTTCAACAGACCAATGCGTCTTACCTTTGTCCGCACTCAAAGCCTGCACCAGCCCAGATGCATCAGCAACATAGATTGTTTCACCTACAATCAATGGACGCTGCGCTTGTGCGTGACGATCATCCTGCACATCAAAGCTTGCCGACCAACCTGCGCGCGATGACAACTCAGAATTGATATCCAGCAAAACTGCCGGCGCATCCTTAACTACCTTTGAACCACTGCATGCTGTCAGCGCTAAACTCAACACCACTGCAACACCGTTCAATACAATTACACGTTTGTTAATCATTTATTAACCCAGATCGTCTAGCTTCATCTGCAAGATGCGTCGATCATCTCTATCAGTCAACGCATCCAGCGCAGCACTGTATGCGCTGCGCGCCTTCTCATGCTGACCTTCAGCAAGATAAGCATCGCCTTTAACCTCATGGCTAAGTGCGTCATAACTTTTTTCCTGAACACCTTCAAACAAACTCAGCGCAGCCGTGGCCTGACCGTCTGCTATCATCGCTCGTGCCAAACGCAATCGGGCTACTTGCTTAACATCGTCTTGTTTTGCATTATCCAACGCCCATTGCAACTTGCTGCGCGCAGCGGCAATTTCGCCTGATTCCATTTTAACCTTGGCTAAACTCAATGCTGCCAGTGAAGCATAAGCTGTATTTGAAAAGGTTGAAATTATATGTTCAGCTCGTACCGTTACAGAATCGAATTGTCCCGCCTTCAACTCCTCTGTCAGCTGCTGGTATTCTGCTGAAGCAGAAGTGCGATTAGTTTCCTGATAGTTCAACCAGGCCTTGCCACCAACCAGCGCACCCAAACCAATCACCAGTGCAAAAACAACCTTCGAACTATTGTCTTTCCACCAACTTTTGAAGGCTTCAATCTGTTGCTCTTCTGTTTCGTAACCACTCACTTCGCTGTCCCCGTTTTCATTAAATTACCCAGATACTCTGTTAACTTGGATTGATCGATTGTTTCCTGCGACCTTTCTTCGCGCAAGTATTTTACACTGATCTGAGCGTTCTTGTGCTCGTCTTCTGCCAGAATAAGCGCAATGTCCGCACCACTGCGATCAGCGCGTTTCATTTGCGCATTAAATTTCCCACCGCCACAATTCACTCGCAGCCCAATTTCTGGCAAAGCATCGCGCAAGGTTTCTGCAATCTGCATCCCCGACGACTGCGTTGCATCCCCTACCAAAATTAAATACAGCTGCGGAAAACGAGGTTGCAGCGTTGTCTCCATCGATTGTATCAGCGCCAACAATCGATCGACACCCAAAGCAAAACCCGCTGCAGGTGTGGCTCGCCCACCGAGCTGTTCCACCAGACCATCGTAACGTCCTCCTGCGCAAACAGTACCCTGCGCACCGAGTTGATCCGTCACCCATTCAAACACGGTTTTTTGATAGTAATCCAGACCACGCATCAAATGTGGATTAACTTCATAGCCTATCCCTCTGGCATCAAGCAGACTCCTCAACTCTGAGAAATGTTGCTGCGATTCTTCATCAAGGAATTGTGACAACAAAGGTGCGGCTTGAATCAATTCACTTAACGCGGGATTTTTACTGTCAAGAATACGCAATGGATTACGCGACAATCGGTTTTTACTGTCATCATCCAAAACATCATGGTGATCCGAAAAATATTCAACCAGCTGTTCACGATAGGCGATACGAGACGCACTTGAACCCAAGGTATTAAGTTGCAATTTCAAGCCGTTTAAACCCAGCGCCGCCCAGAGCCGTTGCGTCATAAATATTAGCTCAGCATCCAACGTTGCACTCGCTATACCAAACGCCTCAACACCGACCTGCTGAAATTGACGGTAACGACCTTTTTGAGGACGTTCATGGCGAAACATGGGCCCCATATACCAGAGCCGTTGAATTTGATTATGTAACAAACCGTGCTCAATACCTGCTCGAACACAGCTCGCAGTACCTTCTGGACGCAGACTCAGGCTGTCGCCGTTGCGATCCTCAAAGGTATACATTTCTTTTTCTACAATATCAGTAACGTCACCGATAGTACGCACAAAGAGGTCGGTCTTTTCGACCAATGGCATACGGATTTCTTCGTAGCTATAGCTGCGCATTAAAGACCGCACTGCGGTTTCCAGCATTTGCCAATACGGTGTATCGCACGGCAAGATATCATGCATGCCACGAATGGCCTGAATATTCTTACTCAAAATTTATATTTCCACTCAATCGAAAAACAGAGGATCACCATTGCACCATTAAGAAATCACCTTTTTCTCAACCAGTTTTATTTCTTCAACAGCGGCCCCAGTTTGACGCTGTTTGATTTTTTCACGAATCGTTCGCTCCAACTCATCAAGCAATTGATCATTACTGACTTTATGATCTGGCTTGCCATCGCTATAAAGCAAATTCGGCTGCCCACCGGTCAAACCAATATCCGCTTCACGTGCTTCACCCGGACCATTTACAACGCAACCGATAACGGCAACATCGATGGGGTCGGTTATATCTTCGAGACGCAATTCCAATGCATTTACAGTACTGATGACATCAAATTTTTGCCGCGAACAGGAAGGACAGGCAACTAAATTAACGCCTTTACTGCGTATGTGCAGGCTCTTAAGAATATCGAAACCTACCTTAACCTCTTCGACTGGATCCGCCGCGAGCGAAACACGAATCGTGTCTCCGATGCCTTCAGATAACAACATACCTAAACCAATGGATGATTTAACTGTACCGGAACGTAAAGCGCCCGCTTCTGTAATACCAAGATGTAAGGGCTGCTCAATCTGGCTTGCCAGTTGTTGATATGCGGCAACCGTCATAAAAATCTCAGATGCCTTAAGGCTGACTTTAAAATCCTGAAAATCAAGCCGATCTAAAATATCAATATGACGCATCGCAGATTCAACCATCGCTTGCGCATTCGGTTCACCATATTTTTTCTGTATATCTTTTTCCAGGGAACCGGCGTTGACACCGATTCGAATTGGAATACCGCGATCACGCGCTGCATCAACAACCGCACGCACGCGCTCTTCCCGGCCAATATTGCCCGGGTTGATACGCAAACAGTCAACACCTAACTCAGCCACACGCAATGCAATGCGATAATCAAAATGAATATCTGCAACCAGAGGAACAGCACTACGCTGCCTGATCATACCAAACGCGTCAGCGGCATCCATCGTTGGCACTGACACTCTGACAATATCGGCACCGGCTTTCTCCAACGCACTGATTTGTGCCACCGTCGCATCCACATCATGTGTATCGGTATTAGTCATACTCTGAACCGCGATCGGGGCATCACCACCCACCGCAACATTTCCGACCATAATCTGACGTGACTGACGTCGCTTAATATTATTTTGTGCTTTCATTCCGCACCCCTACTAGATTGAGTAGACGCTGCCCGCAATAATTCAAGCTCTTCACTATCAGGGAACATCTGCTGTAGTTGATTGGCATATTCATCCGCTGCCTCTTTATCATCTAACGCTGTTTCCAACCTGTAACCCAACAATAAACTTTCAGCTGAATGTTGAGCGAATACTGCATAACGCTGTAAAAAAGCACGCGCCTTCAAACTTTTACCATTCTCAAAATTAATACGTGACAACCAAAACAAAGCCGCTGGCAAACGTTCATCTAATTCCAATGCCTTGCGCAGGTATTTTTCAGCACGAACATAATCCGGCTTACGCGCCAGACATACCCCGGCATTTTGATAAGCCTCGTGTGGACGGGAATAGTTTCTGTCATTAGCCAGAGCAAGGAATGTTTCTACAGCATTGTCATAACGTTTTTGTACACCACAAAGAAACACTGCGTAATTATATTTTAGTACCAAATCCTCTGGATTAAGACTCACCGCACGACGGTAGTGTTTACCTGCTAAATCCAACTGGTCTATTTCACGGTACAGTAGCGCAATATAATGATGTGCCTCGAACAGGTTGGGATCTTGCTTTAGCGCTTTAAGCAAACGCGCCTTGGAAACCTCATACTTACCGTGCTTCAGGTAGGTCAAGCCCAGCTTGGCATTAATGGCAGCAGGAGAATCTACGCCCGCCTCCGGATCAATTTTATCTGGAATTATCGTGCAGCCCAGCAACGTCGAAAATGCAACAACTACAGAAAAGCGTACCACTCTAGAAAACATCTTCATGCATTGCTTGCCTTATCAATACGAACGAGACGTTCGCTACGACGCGTTCTATCCTGAACTTTTCCCGCCAATTGACCACAGGCGGCATCAATATCGTCACCACGCGTCTTACGCGTCACAGTCACAATACCTGCCGCCATCAAAATATCGCGAAAGCGATTTATCGCATTACGACTCGAAGGTTCATAATCTGCACCGGGGAAAGGATTCCAGGGGATTAAATTTACTTTCGATGGCACTTTTTTTAACAAGCTCGCCAATACGCGCGCTTCTTTCTCGCTGTCATTCACTCCTTTGAGCATCACATATTCAAAGGTAATACGACGACGCGGCTGACCTTCCACGTAGTCACAACAGGCTTGTAACAATTCAGCAATTTGGTATTTACGATTCAGTGGCACCAACTGATTGCGCAACTCATCATTACTAGCATGCAACGATACGGCAAGACTTACATCGCAGACTTCGCGCAGACGTGCCATAGCAGGCACAACACCTGCCGTACTCAACGTAACTCGACGTTTGGACAGGCCGTAAGCAAAGTCATCCATCATCAAATGCATAGCGCTCACCACATTATCGAAATTCAATAACGGCTCACCCATACCCATCATCACCACATTGGTGATGATACGATCGCCGTTTGCCCTATGACCAAGCTCACGATTAGCCACCCATAGTTGAGCTATAATTTCCGCAGTCGTTAAATTACGATTAAAACCCTGCTGCGCCGTCGAGCAAAATGAACAGGTCAGCGTGCAACCCACCTGCGAAGAAACGCACAGCGTGCCGCGCTCCCCTTCAGGAATAAAAACCGTCTCAATACAGTTTCCATCGCTGAGGCGCAACAGCCATTTACGCGTGCCGTCATCAGATGCCTGCGCGGTAACAACTTCGGGTGGCACAATAGAGGTCTGCTGCGACAAACTGGCTCGCAGAGACTTGCTCAAATTGGTCATCTCAGAGAAATCGATGCAGCCCTGTTGATGCACCCATTTCAGTAGCTGAGAAGCGCGAAAGGCCTTCTCTCCAATTTCAGAAAAGAAGGCCTCCAGACCCGCTCGATCAAGATCGAGCAAATTAATTTTAGTACTGTGCGTCAAAATTCACCGCTTACGAGGACAAACTTCTTCGTTCGTAAAGAAATAAGCAATTTCTTCGCGCGCTGTTTCCGTAGCATCTGAACCATGCACTGCATTTTCATCAATGCTGGTAGCAAAGTCTGCACGAATAGTACCGGCTTCAGCTTCCTCTGGGTTTGTTGCACCCATGATGCCACGATGTGTTGCAACAGCGTCTTCACCTTGCAACGCCGAAACCATCACAGGCCCAGAAATCATGAATGAAACCAGGTCATTGAAGAAAGGGCGGTCTTTATGCACGGCATAAAAGCCTTCTGCCTGTTCCTGGCTCAGCTGAATCATTCTTGCGGCAACCACCGTAAGACCCGCAGCCTCAAAGCGACTGTAAATTTTACCAATGACATTTTTTGCCACAGCATCAGGTTTTATAATAGATAAGGTACGTTCAATAGCCATTGATAACTCCAAAACAAATAAAATGAGGCCCGCACGGGTGGCGGGCCGATAAGAAACTGGCGGTATTTTAACCCCTTAGGGCAATATTAACAATCATTCAAGCTATTTATGAACGAATACAGGAAGATAAAAACAAAAACCGGCCACAAACATCATAGCCGTTCAAGATACTGATTTAATTATAAAAACAAAAAGAAAAGCAGACTCCACAAAAAACTCGGCCCCCGCTAATGCGGAGGCCAAGCAAAAGTAACATTTCTATATTAAATGAAAATCAGACTTTAAACTTCGTTACCAGATCATTCAACGTTGTCGCCATTGATTGCATGCCACCACTGGACTGCGCGATCTGCTCACTACTGTTTGCTGCCTGCTCAGAAACCTGACTAATTGCCACAATGCTGCGGTTCACTTGCTCGGCAACCTCGCCCTGCTCTTCTGAAGCACTGGCAATCTGAGTATTCATTTCATTAATACGCACTACCATTTCGGTAATAGTACCCAATGATTCTCCCGCCTTGGTTGACTGATCTACACTGCTTTGAGCTTGTGTACGACTTTCATTCATAGCTTTAACAGCTTCCACTGCACCTGATTGCAGTTTTTCAATAATCGCTTGAATTTCCTGAGTAGATGTCTGTGTCCGCTGTGCCAGAGTACGAACCTCATCTGCAACCACCGCAAATCCGCGACCCTGTTCGCCCGCTCGCGCCGCTTCAATCGCAGCATTTAGAGCCAACAGATTAGTCTGTTCCGCAATCGATTTAATTACATCCAATACCGTACCGATATTTTCACTGTCTTCTTCAAGACGCTGTATCACACTCGATGCATTCTCAATTTCATTAGCAAGCTGATTGATCGATGTAACCGTATTATTAACAACCGTCTGGCCTTTCACTGCTTCATCCGACGCTTCGCGAGCAGAAGTTGCAGCATCAGAAGTATTGCGCGCAACTTCCTGAACTGTTGCCGTCATTTCGTTCATGGCTGTCGCCACTTGCTCAACATCAGCTAACTGACGTTGCACTGCCTGACTGGACTGCTCTGACACCACCAACATCTCTTCTGAGGAAGTATTTAATGTATGAGTAGATGCCACTACCTGTGTAATGATGCTCTGAATATTACTAATGAAACCATTAAACTGCTCAACCAAGTCACCTATTTCATCGTGCTGTTTGCTTTCCAGACGCTTGGTTAAATCGCCTTCACCTGAAGCTAATTCACGCAAAGAGCTCACAACGCTATTTATATTCCCGGTTACATTCATTGCCGTAAACATACCCAGCCCACCCAGCAACAGCAGCAGAACAACACCAATTACCGCGCCCATCACCAAAGCATCACTGGCTGCTTTATCGGCTTCAGAGATAGCAGAAGTAAATTGGTTGTAAATTTTGCCACGGAACGCGCCAAGCTGCTCATCAAAAGAAAGCTTGTATTCATTCATCTGTTTGATGCGACTACCTGCCTCAGCCATGCTTATTTCGCCGTTAACCATCCCCATCATCAGCTTGTAGGAATAATCATAATAACTTGTAAAACCAACTCTCAAACCACCCAGATCACCTGCAAAGTCGGTTGACACACCTTCGATAAAATCAAAATCTATTATCATCTCTTCACTGAATTTTTGTGTCTCAGCAACAAGATCTTCATCTGCTGCTGCAACAGCTGACTCAAACATTTCGGGTATGCGTGAAAACGTCACAACGCTCTGATCAGCTTTTTCCAGAGCAGGAAAATAAACGCTACGAATGTTTTCAAGGCGTTCGCTGTTACCCATCGCAACGATAGCGTTAAATGCAAAATAGGAAGCAAACCCCAAAATTCCCACCATTACAACAGAAAGAATTTTATATTTAATAGAAAGATTGTAGAGCCAGTTCATTTTTCCTCCTCACCCAAAGAATTATGGGCGCACTACGAGCCACTATGGCTCAAAATTTAATATGCGTTTTCTCAACATTCAGCGCATAACCCCTCACTAAATATCCGCAACTTACATATATCTCGTAATAACTAAATCGTCATCTCAGATATTATCTTTAGTAATATTTCTTATTAATTCCATCCTTCCACGCAAAAAAAAGCCAGGCTGATTTCTCAGTCTGGCTTTTTTCTGCTTTAGCTTTTTCTATCAGTCAGCTTTAAAAACAACCTTGACTGAAGCGTCAACTGAAGCACTATCGATATAACCTATACCCCCTTTAGTGCTTCCGACGAATGCTTTCACAGCAGCATCATCAGCAGCTGACTGTGGAGGCGTGCCTTTGCCTGAAAAAACCAACCGCGCCCAGTACTGGGTTAACTGTGCAGCTGACTTTCTCAACACTTTATCTCCGAACTCCGCATATATAGAAGAGCCTTCATTCTGATAGGAGGGTGAAGCACCTGCTCCATTAGCAAAGTTCTTACTCTTGCCAAGAAAAATTGCACGAACTTCAGTCTGACTCATCCCAGGAATATCACTGCCTGCTGCTACAACAACAGCTAACCCTGCATTCGCCTGACCGATCGTCGCGACACCCATAATCACTACAGCAAACATTAATCGGAAGAAAAACCGAGATGGATGCTTGTTTATATTTTGCATTTTTATAGTCATCTTTTTTTCTCCAATCCACTTAAAATACTGTATCTAACGCAACGCTATACATTTGCGTTGAATCATCTTCTAAAATAGCACTCGTCGGGAACAATCCAATGCTGTTGGCCGGCGCGCCCGGTAAACTAGGATTATTATAAGAATCTGTCTCAATCGTACTGACTTCAAACTTAACAACCGTTTTTGGCGTAATGCTGTAGTTCAAACCCAGCGTAGAAATACTAGAGCCGTAACCACTTCCCTGCTCCCAATCCTGCACTGTTACATGCGGCATCCATTGACCTAAGCGGTAACCCAGAGTGGCATACCAGGAATCTGAATCCATCCGCCCACTCATAGCATCCATCTCGACCTTAGCAACTTCAGCGTAGGCAATGACATTATTCCAATCCGCCTTTAACCCTGCAGTACTGGCCTTATGAGTCTTGCCATCCATTGCCATTCCCATCATAGTCGAAGGGTCAGCCGGACGCATGGTACCTTGATAACTTGCCAATTGCATCTCAACCACATCATCCCAGTTGGCACGCAACGAAACACCCAGCAATTTTTTGATGGTCATGCCCGTTAAATCAACCTGGCCTGCAAAAAAATCTGCGCTGTACGTCCAGTCATCCACCATCACAGACTTGAGCAAACTAACACCTGTATACGCTTCACGGGTTGCTTGAGCCGCTGTGGGTAATTCAGAATAAATAACCACTGGTGCTTGTATCCATGGATAAGCTACACCCACATCAACATATTCATTAACCAAACCCACCGGATATTTAATTTTACCTACACGCAGATCCAAAGTTGGCGATAAGTTCAAATTTGCAAAGGCCCAGTCCAACGTGGTTGAGTAACCGCCGTCTTGAATGCTAGAAAGTAGCTGCGTCGCAACAGACATTTTTTCATTAACCTGGGTGGAAATATTCAAACCCAGCTTAGTACCATAAAAACTACCGTCTTCATTAATACCACCAGTATTACGGTCTTCCAAGTAAAATGCTGGCTCGTCCGTCACGCTGTATCGTGTTGACAGAAAACCATCAATCTTGGTTTCCATCTTTGCTGCAATACCCTCAGATGCCATCATTGCGGCACCTATAATTACTGCACCCTTTATATACTTATTTTTCATTTTTTTATTCCCCTAATTTACAGATCATGATCCTAGATCATCTAATATAAAAAATGTTCTTATCTTCCTGATGACTGTTATTCGGCAATATATATAAAAACTTAACTATATTTTTCTATTAGCGCTACCCACCTAGCACTTCGTGCTGTCGGCAAGACTACAACTATCTTTTGTTTCAGACAATAATAAAATATCAAGGCTGAACAAGACATGAATAGCGCTGTTTTTAATTTCACTCACTTCGGCAATTTCAATGCCAACACTAAATCCATCACATTACTTCCGCTTGGCCCGGTAAAAAGCAAATCGCCGCTAGCCTCCAAACAACTGCCTGCATCCGCCTGCTGTAAGCATTCAAGCGCATCGAAGCCTTTTTTATTTACTCGTTGCAAGGTTTCATTGTCTACCAACGCACCCGCTATATCCGCCGCCCCATCAGAACCATCAGTACCTGCCGCTAATAAGAAAACACCTTCCATACCAGCAATTGCAATCGCCACGGCCAGTGCAAGCGACTGACAACGCCCTCCTTGCCCCACATTAGCCGGTAATTTGACGCTCGGCTCACCCCCATATATATAGAGTCCCGGCGCAGCTTTTTCCACATTACTGACAATCATCGCCGCAAGCTCAAACACATCCCCCGCCAAAATTTTATCGATGGCAATGATTTGGAAATCACCCTGTAAATGTTTCAGTTCAAACTGTGCCGCTACTGCAGCAGCTTCACGGGCCGTTTTATTATTAACAAGAATGACGGAATTCTGTGCTACCTGCTCAGCAAAAGAACGATCGGTTAAAATTGTTTTACTCGAAAGCGCAGCTTTTCGATGCAAAGCCTGTAGCCACTCAGGCAAATCCATTTCAAGCGTATCGGAATGACCTGCTAACAGGCCCGAACCAATTACAGATGGATCATCATTCGGCACATCTGACAGGTACAGCGCGCTGGTTTTACGCACGCCCAAATAAGACAGCAAACGTCCACCTTTAATGCATGACAACATCATTCGACATTGATTCATTTCATTGATATTTAAACCACTGGCCAGCAACCAACTATTAAGCTGCTTTAAATCATCCAGCGAAATATCCGACGGCAATAACTCAACAAGCGAAGAACTGCCACCAGAAATTAAAAATAACAACTGCGCATCAACGGGACTGTCTTCAATAAAACTCAGCAATGCTTGCCCTGCATCAAGGCTGCGCTGATCAGGCACCGGATGTGCCGACTCAAGCACTGTCAAAGGAAAACCGTAATGCTGAAATAGCGGCTTCTCCAGACTCTCCTCTGAAAAATCAGCCGCATGCCCTTCCTTTGTAATAATCAAGCCACGTGTGATTGTCGTCGGACAAGCATCGTGAACACCCGCAAACATCGCCGCTGCAGCTTTACCTATTGCAACAACGTAGACAGATGATTCAAGCGGGTGAGAAAGCAGCCAATCACAAACATTGCGCCGACCATCCACAGCAGCCAATGCAGCATGGTATATTTTCAGAAGACTTTTTCGAGCATCACTGGACATCGGACAACCCTGATAGCAACTAGAAGAATTAAAGCTGAAATTGAAAACTCTAAATGTAAACAGCATGAATCAAACAAAAGAGACCGTCAAACTCCCCCTAAGCCCCTAACTCCAAACAATTTCTAACCCTCGCTACAATAATATGATATAGTGCGCGCTTCTGGTGACAGCCCACAGGGCACCCAGAGCGTCAACACTAGTTGTAAGCTTGCCTCATGAGATGTCTGTCTTTGACAGCAACACATACATTGAGCTTGCTGCCCCTCCCTTCAGAGAGCCAATTATTGCTGCCGCATGTGCATAAAAGCACAAGAACAGGCAAAGCTTTATCTACGCCCGGACTAAATGCACCCAACAGATATAAAGAGGGTGCGTGCAGCTATATTGGGTCGATTTCACTTAGCCAAAACACGCTATCCGCACGGGTTTTTCAGCTCGGAGCTGCCACTCGCGCGGGGCATAACTTTATGTAATTGATTGTAGGAAAACAACATGACATTTGAAACACTCGGTTTATCCGAAGAACTGTTGCGCGCCGTTAGCGCCACAGGCTATACAAAACCAACCATAATCCAGGAAAAGGCCATTCCCGCCATATTAGAAGGCGTAGACGTTATGGCCGCAGCACAAACCGGCACCGGTAAAACAGCCGGCTTTACTTTGCCCATGTTACAGCGCCTTAGCGCTGGCCCATCGGCAAAAAGCAATCGTGCACGCGCTCTGGTTTTAACCCCAACACGCGAACTCGCCGCACAGGTCCATGACAGCGTTATGACCTACAGCAAGTTTTTGAAAATTCGCTCCGCGGTGGTTTTTGGCGGCGTAGGCATCAACCCACAAATGATGAAATTACGTCGCGGAGTTGACGTACTGGTCGCCACACCGGGTCGCCTACTCGACCTCTACCAGCAAAGGGCTGTTCGCTTTGATGACATAGAAATGTTGGTATTAGATGAAGCCGATCGCATGCTGGACATGGGCTTTATTCACGACATTAAAAAGATTATGGCGCTACTTCCAAAGCAACGCCAAAACTTGATGTTCTCGGCCACCTTTTCCAATGATATTCGCCAGCTAGCAAAAGGTATCATCAACGATCCGGTTGAAATTGATGTGGCACCGCGCAACTCTACCGTTGAAAAAATTTCGCAGAAAATTCATCCTGTTGACAAAACACGTAAAGCGGAATTGCTCAGCCATTTAATCCGTGATGAAAACTGGCATCAGGTGCTGGTTTTCAGTCGCACCAAACACGGTGCTGACAAACTGGTTAAACGTCTTGCCAGAGATGACATTCACGCCGCTGCGATACACGGCAATAAAAGTCAGTCCCAACGTACCAAAGCATTGAGTAGCTTCAAACAAAGTAAAATTCAGGTGCTGGTTGCAACCGATATCGCAGCACGCGGCATTGATATTGACCAACTCTCACAGGTCGTCAATTTTGACCTGCCAAACGTGCCAGAAGATTACGTTCATCGCATTGGCCGCACTGGCCGCGCTGGTGCAACTGGGCATGCCATTTCACTGGTTAGCGCCGATGAAATCAAACAACTGCTAGGTATTGAACGACTCATCAAAAACAAAATTGAACGTATCGATGTAGAAGGTTTCGAGCCACTGCATAGTGTTCCGCAGGTTGCTGGACGCTCATCAGGATCAAGTAACCGTTCAAACAATGGTGGTCACAAAAACGGACAACGACGCTCTTCCAATAACGGTAATTCACGCAATCCCAATGCGTCAAGAAACCGTAATGGCAACTCGGGCAACCGTAGCAGACGATCTGAATCAAACACTGCTCGCGCTTATTAAGATATACATTTAAACAGCAAAAATATAAACCCGGGGGCAACCCCGGTCATTTTTTTACAGCGAAAAAAGCTACTGTTCATTCGCCGTCGAGGCTCCCTCTGGACTTTTCAGTCCGTCGTGTTCCTCACATAAACTATTTAGGAATAGACATGATTACTACAGCAAATATCACCATGCAATTCGGGGCGAAACCCCTGTTTGAAAACATTTCAGTCAAATTT